>CDZT01003953.1_pt1 | contig 241408 bp, 233 predicted proteins | sample 557531 | NCBI WGS metagenome assembly CDZT01 (sample SAMEA3182066, study PRJEB8094) | gut metagenome | biome: human; feature: gut; material: Stool; isolation source: human stools | place: Canada | collected 2013-03-05
CAGACCAACGATGCACAGGGCGATCAGAACGATCACGGGAACCAGCAGATCCAGCACGGAGGAGTGCTTCTCGCCTTCCTCGTAATCATCAGCACCGGCGAAGGGACGCTCGGGGGTGGTGAACAGATCGTCCTTGACCTGAGCATTGTACTCATGGGTCAGCATGGGACCGTAGTCAATGTTCAGCACGGAGGTGACGATGACCATCACCAGCGTCAGGATGCAGTAGTAGTTGAAGGGGATCTGGCTCAGGAACATGCTGATACGGGAGCCGGGGAAGCCATCGGGCACGTAGGATGCAACGGCAGCGGCCCAAGAGGACACGGGAGCCAGCATACAAACGGGAGCGGCGGTGGCATCAATGACGTAGGCCAGCTTGGCACGGGAGATCTTGTGGCTCTCCGTCACGGGACGCATCACGGCGCCCACGGTCAGGCAGTTGAAATAGTCGTCGATGAAGATCAGTACGCCCAGCAGCATGGTCAGCAGCTGTGCGCCGGAGCGGGTCTTCACGGCCTTCTTGGCCCAGCGGCCGAAGGCAGCGGAACCGCCGGCCTTGTTCATCAGGTCCACCATGATACCCAGGATGACCAGGAAGATCAGGATGGAGATGTCGATGGCGTTGATCATGCCGACGCCCTCACCGGCGCCGATGAAATTCACGACCATCTGCCAGGGCTGGAAGTTGGCCAGCAGCAGGGCGGCTGCCACGCAGCCCAGGAACAGGGAAGAATACACTTCCTTGCTGATGAGGGCCAGTGCGATTGCGACAACAGGGGGGAACAGGGCCCAGCCGGTAGCTACAAAGCCAGAGCCATCATTGGTGACCTTGGCAATGACCAGAGCGACTACGACCACCGCCAGCGCAACAAAATACGCTATCTTGGTGCCTTTCTTTTCCATTAGGTGATTTACCTCCTCAAATTTGGTATCCCTATCTTACTCGTCCTAACGGACTATTGTCAAGTTCTTAGCGTGCTTTTCCCTCTTTTTAACAAATTGTGAACTGGCCTTTTGGTTTTTTTCACAAGAAATATTCACGATATGGTGGATACTTTACACGCTGACTGGTAAAAAATGCAAGGATTGTATACAATGGAAAGAAAATTGAGGCCCTTAACCGGCAAAATGCTGAAATACCATGCGTAGTTCTATAATGCAGAATAAACGAAACGGCGATAACAGCATGGGAGAAGGACTGTCCCAAACCCGGCGGAGCAGCCATGATACCCCGCAGGAACAGGGAGCTACCGTTTGGTCGAAACAGCTTTTTGTTCTCCTATAAAAGACGATATAACAAAATCTGTGCGCCCGCAGCGTGCAGCACAGGCAAAGGCCGCAGCTTCCATGATGATCTGCACGCTTTCAGCACTGGCGGCATACTTTTTGTCAACAACGGTGCTTTGCGCAAGGAACGTGTCTCCGACGGCATACTTTTTGCCAACAGCAGCAAAAAGTATGAAAAAATGCCGCCAGAAACCGATGGTTTCTGGACTTTCTTTACCTTCAAGAGGCTTGCTTGTTATGGGACCGTCAAGGGAATTGAATCAGCAACAGACCCGCTGCCGCTCCCGCTCAGGTGAAGAAAATATTTCATTTACTGCTGGGAGTACGGACTCCCCCGGTAGAACAGTAAGCTTCTTCAACTGACCGGGTAGCGGCAGCGTGAGTAGAAGCAGATCAATTCCCTTTTTCGACGGGACTTAGACCACAGCTCTTGCAAACGAGAAGGAAGTGCAGAAACCATCGGTTTCTGCTGGCGTTCTTTGGTGACTTTCCTTCGCTATTGAAAGAAAGTTACCCGTCGGAGACAAAATAAGATTACTTCCCCAAAGGTATGCCGCCGGAGGCGATAAAATAAGCAACTGCAAAAACATCCCCCGCCGCAGGCCAAAGCAGCACAAAAACACACCGCCCCGGCGCACGACGCAGCCGGGGCGGCAAAGAGAGGGAGAGAGAGCACATTTCAAGCGGCGCCGGGCACTCAGTCGCCCTCACGCATCCGGTAGCCCACACCCACCTCCGTGAAGATGTACTTGGGCTGGCCGGGATTTTCCTCGATCTTGCGGCGGATATTGGCCATATTCACCCGCAGGATCTGGTTGTCGTTTTTGGCCTTGGGGCCCCACAGCTCCTTGATGATGAAGTCGTAGGTCAGCACCTTGCCGGCGTATTTGCCCAGCAGGGACACGATCCGATACTCGTTGGCGGTGAGCCGGGCATTTTCCCCGTGGATCAGCACCTGATGCTTGTCATAGTCGATGACCAGATCGCCGGTGGTGAAGCGCCCGGATTGGGCGATTTCCGGGTTGGAGAGGGAGGTGCGGGTGTGGCGGATGGCGGTGCGGATGCGGGCCAGCAGCTCGGAGGTGCCGAAGGGCTTGACCAGATAGTCGTCGGCGCCGTAGTCCAGCGCCTCCACCTTGTCTCGCTCGTGGTTCCGGGCGGAGACCACCACAATGGGCAGACTGGACCACTTCCGCACGGAGCGCAGCACCTCCAGGCCGTCCATATCCGGCAGCCCCAGATCCAGCACGATGAGGTCCGGACAGTGGGAGGAGATCATGGTCAGCGCCTCTTCACCGGTGTTGACGATGATGGTGTCGTAGCCGTTGGCCGTGAGGATCATAGAGATGAAGCTGCTGATGCTCTGCTCATCCTCCACGATCAAAACCTTATCCTTGATCTTCATAGCTGTCTACCTCCTGTTGAATTTCTTTATCCAAAGGCAGCTCCACGGTGAACCGTGCGCCGCCCTCCGTCCTGTTTTCGCCTCTGATGTGGCCGCCATGGGCCCGTACCACTGTCCGGCAAACGGACAGGCCGATGCCCATGCTGCGGCCCCGATCTCCCTGCTGACCCTGCAGGGTGCCGTCAAAGAGATGCTCCAGCCGGTCCGGGGCGATGCCCTGTCCGTCGTCCTCCACGATGAACCGGGCCCAGTCTCCGCTGCGGCACAGGGTCACAGTGATGTGCCGGGTGGTCTTACCGTGGAGCACGGCGTTTTCCATGAGATTGGTCAGCACCTGCTCCATCAGCAGCGGGTCCATGGGTACCAGCAGAAACTCCTCCGGCAGGTGTACCTCCACCGGGATGTCCGTTCCCCATCGGCGGGTAAACTTGCCCACCGCCCCCTCGATGATCTCCTCGGCGGCCTCCGGCGTCTTGTTGACCTTGGCCTCGTCACCGCCCATGCGGGTGATGCTCAGCAGATTCTCCACGATGCGGATCAGCCACTGGGCCTCCTCGTTGGCGTTGCGGATCAGCTCATGGCGCTGCTCCGGCGTCAGGGTATTCTCCTGCTCCAGCAGCACATTAGTGGCCCCCACGATGCCCGTCAACGGCGTGCGGATGTCGTGGGACACCGCCCGCAGGAGGTTGCCGTGCATCCGCTCCAGCTCCGCCTCCCGCCGCACCTCATCCATCTGCTTGGCCCGGCTGGTAACGATACCGGTCACAACGGAAATGGTCATGGTCACCAGAAAGGTCAACGGGAATCCCGACAGAGTGAAGCTGACGTTCCAGTAGGGCGGGGTGAAGATGTAGTCCACGCTGAGCACGGCGAAGATGGAGATGATGAGGCTGAAGAAGAAGCCCTCCGTCAGCAGCGCCGTCAAAAACACGTCCAGCAGGAAGATCATGTACACATACCCGGTGTCGCCGTCCTGGCTGGCCCCCCGCAGGATCAGGCACAGCACCACCGACAGGGTGTACAGGCTCATGGAGATGATAAAGTCCTTGCCGGAGTAGGAAAAGCCAATGGAGGGGATACGCTTTCGGCGCAGCCACTGCTCCGGCCATTGGATGTGCGGTTTCTTCAAATCCCTGCTACCTCCCGACGCTCAGGTTTTTCTGACCTGATTATACCATACTTCACGTTAAGATTTCGCTAAAAACCTGTTAAGAACAGAGAAAACGCCGGAAAAGACTTTTTTCGGGACCGGTTGACAAAACCGGAGACCGTCTGCTATACTACATATAACTAAAGAACCAGTCATGCAGTGAGATGCTGAGCCATGCAGAATTGCCCGGAGGAGACGCCGGGCGCTTTTGCGTGGCTTTTTGTTTTTAGAAAGGAGAGATGGATCATGTATGATGTACTGGTCATCGGCGGCGGCGTCATCGGCTGCGCCATCGCACGGGAGCTGAGCCGCCGCAGCGGACGCATCTGTGTGGTGGAGCGCAATGAGGACGTCTGCACCGGCACCAGCAAGGCCAATTCCGCCATTGTCCACGCCGGCTTCGACGCCGAGCCCGGCAGCCGGAAGGCCCGCTTCAACGTGGAGGGCAGCCGCATGATGGAGGCCCTGTCCCGTCAGCTGGACTTTCCCTATCGCCGGTGCGGCGCACTGGTGCTGTGTCTGGATCCGGCGGACCGTGAGAAGCTGCAGGCCCTCTATCAGCGGGGGCTTGCCAACGGCGTGGAGGGGCTGGAGATCGTGGAGGGCGAGGCTCTGCACCGGATGGAGCCTGCCCTGTCCCAACAGGCGGTGGCGGCCCTGTATGCCCCTACCAGCGCCATTCTCTGCCCCTTCGGCCTGACCATTGCTCTGGCGGAGAACGCTGCCGCCAACGGCACGGAGTTCCGCTTCGATACGCAGGTGCAGCATATCCGCCGGCAGGGGGATCACTTTGTGGTGGACACCAGCCGTGGCCCGATGGAGAGTCGTGCCGTGGTCAACGCCGCCGGCGTATGGGGCGACGTGCTCCATAACCAGCTGTGCGGCGATCCCCTCCGGATCACCCCCCGCCGGGGCGAATACTGCCTGCTGGACCGGAAGGACGGCGGTCTGGTGAGCCATACCATCTTCCAGCTGCCTGGTGCCATGGGCAAGGGCGTGCTGGTGACCCCCACTGTCCACGGAAACCTCCTCCTCGGCCCCACCGCCACGGATCAGCAGGATCGGGACGACACTGCTACCACCCAGACGGGGCTGGATCACGCCATCGCCACGGCGGGCCGCAGCGTGCCGAACCTGCCCATGCGGGACGTCATTACCAGCTTCGCCGGCCTGCGGGCCCATCTGGAGGGCGGCAGCGACGACTTCTACATCCGGGAGAGCAGCGAGAACTTCTTCGAGGCCATCGGCATCGAGTCCCCCGGTCTGTCCTCCGCCCCGGCCATCGGCGTGTACGTGGCGGGACTGGTGGCGGAAAAGCTGGGCCTTGCGGAAAAGCCTGATTTCATCGCTCAGCGCCGGGATATCGTCCACGTGCGGGAGCTGCCGCTGTCGGAGCGGCAGGCACTGGTGGAGCGGGACCCCGCCTACGGCAATATTCTCTGCCGCTGTGAGCAGATCAGCGAGGGGGAGATCCGGGACGCCATCCGCCGCAGTCCCGGCGCCCGTTCTCTGGACGGCGTCAAGCGCCGGGTCCGGGCCGGTATGGGCCGGTGTCAGGGCGGCTTCTGCGCCCCCCGTGTCATGGAGCTGCTGTCCGAGGAGCTGGGAGTTCCCCAGACACAGCTGACCAAATCCGGCGGCGGGAGCCTTCTGCTGACCGGCGAGACGAAGGAGGTGCAGGCATGAAGCAGGTGCAGCTTGCCATCATCGGCGGAGGCCCGGCGGGCCTGTCCGCCGCCATTGCCGCCCGGAAAGCCGGGGTGGAGGATATCCTCCTCATCGAGCGGGATCGGGAGCTGGGCGGTATTCTGAATCAATGTATCCATGCAGGCTTTGGCCTGCATACCTTCGGCCGGGAGCTCACCGGCCCGGAGTACGCCGGAGAGTATGTGCGGCAGTTCCGGGAGCTGAACATCCCCTGTCTGTCTGGTGCCATGGTGCTGAACCTGTCCCCGGACCGGGTGCTGACCGTCACCGGCCGGGAGACGGGCCTCGTGCAGATTCAGGCGCAGGCCGTCATTCTGGCCATGGGCTGCCGGGAGCGCCCCCGTGGTGCGCTGAATATCCCCGGCACCCGCCCGGCGGGCATCTATTCCGCCGGTGCGGCCCAGCGTCTGGTGAATGTGGAGGGCCTCATGCCCGGCCGGGATGTGGTGATCCTGGGCAGCGGCGACATCGGCCTCATCATGGCCCGCCGCATGACGCTGGAGGGCGCCCGTGTCCATGCCGTGGCGGAGGTCATGCCCTATTCCGGCGGCCTGAAGCGGAACATCGTCCAGTGTCTGGAGGACTTCCATATCCCCCTCTACCTCTCCACCACCGTGGTGGATATCCACGGACGGGAGCGGCTGGAGGCGGTGACGCTGGCGCAGGTGGACGGCAGCCGCCGCCCCATCCCCGGCACGGAGCGGCGCATCCCCTGTGATACGCTGCTGCTGTCGGTGGGCCTGCTGCCGGAAAACGAGCTGAGCCGGGAGGCCGGGGTGCAGATGGACTCCGTCACCGGCGGCCCGGTGGTGTCCGACGACCTGTCCACCTCTCTGCCCGGTGTGTTCGCCTGCGGCAACGTGCTCCACGTCCACGACCTGGTGGACTTCGTGTCTCAGGAGGCGGCCAAGGCCGGTGAAAACGCCGCCCGCTACATCCTCGGCGGGCAGGGCGAGACGGCTACCGTCCAGCTGGAGGGAAAAAACGGCGTCCGCTATACCGTCCCCCAGCAGCTGGACCCCCACCATATGGCGGACAGCGTCACCGTGCGCTTCCGGGTGGGGCAACCCTATCAGAAGGCGGCCCTGTGCGTCTATACCGACGGTAAGCTCCTGCGCCGGGTACCTAAGCGCATCCTGACCCCCGGCGAGATGGAGCAGTTTACCCTGCGGCGGGAGGAACTGCCGGAGAGCGTTCGGACCGTTACATTCCAGATCGAGGAGGGGGAAGCGAAATGAACATCCGTGAACTGACGTGCATCGGCTGCCCCATGGGCTGCCAGCTGCGGGCCACGCTGGAGGATGGTGTCGTCACTGCCGTCACCGGCAACACCTGCCCCCGTGGCGATGCCTACGCCCGGAAGGAGTGCGTTCACCCGGAGCGCACCGTCACCGGCACCGTCCGGGTGCTGGGCGGCCCGCTGCCGGTGGTGCCGGTGCGGACGCAGGGGGAGGTACCCAAGGAAAAGGTGCTGGAGGTGGCCCGTGCGCTGCACCACGCCGCCGTCCCCGCTCCGGTGCAGGCCGGTCAGGTGGTCCTTGCCGACGTGTGCGGCACCGGCGTGGCCGTGGTGGCCACAAAAAACATCGGCTAAGCGTTGAAAAAGTCCTCTGTCCCGTGGTAACATAGGGACAGAGGATTTTTTTGCATCTTGCGAGCGGCCATGGGCCGCTGCGGGTCATGGGCCTGCCCTGTGGGCGGCAGAAAGGAGGGACGGCCATGCGCCATCCCATGATGAGCGTGCTGGAGCAGAACCCGGTGCTTCCGGCGGTGAAGGATGCCGGACGGCTGGAGGCGTGTCTGGCCCAACCGGCGGGGGTGGTGTTCCTGCTGTGCGGGGACATTCTGAACATCGACCGGCTCATTGACCGGGTGCATCAGGCGGGGAAATACGCCGTGGTCCACGCCGATCTGGTGGCGGGGCTGGCCCCCCGTGAAATTGCCGTGGACTTCCTGCACCGCTGCGGGGCCGACGGCATCATCTCCACCCGCCCCATGCTGCTGCGCCGTGGCCGGGAGCTGGGTCTGCTGACGGTGCTGCGGGTGTTCGCCATTGACTCCAAGGCCGTCAGCAATCTGGGCCGGGAGACGGAGGGCGGGATGCCCGATGTCATCGAGATTTTGCCGGGGACACTGTGCAAGGTGCTGCACCGGCTGAGCCGGGAACTGCCAGTGCCGCTGATCGCCGGGGGTCTGCTGTCGGACAAGGCGGATGTGCTGGCGGCGCTGGGGGCTGGCGCCCTGTGCGTCTCCGCCAGCGACGAGAGCCTGTGGGCGCTGTGAACTGTGCCGGGTGCAGACTGCCGCCTATGGGCCGCCGCTCTGCGGCAGGGCGATGGAGAACCGCCGTCCTGCCACGGTGCGAGATGAAAACGTGAAACGGATGGGCCGTAGGATGGGTACATGAAACGGATAGGCAAAAACGAAACAACGGAAATAAACACAGCGAAAAAATGCTTCGTGGGGCTGGAGACGGCGCTGTACCTGTTGTTTCTGGCGCTGGATGCCTTTTCCACCGGCGGCGACGGGGTAAAATACCTCACCATTGTGGTGTGCCTGCTGGCGGCGGCGTGGTCGGCCCAGCACGGCGGCAGCTGCCTGATGGCGTGGGCCATGGTCTTTACTCTGGCGGCGGATACCTTCCTTCTGCTGCTGGACCGGTGGTATGGGATGGGCATCGCCCTGTTCTGTGTGGTACAGGGCCTGTATCTGACCCGCATCCGGCGGGCCTGCGGCCACACCCTGTGGGTGCTGCGGGCGGGGCTGGCGGCGGCGGCTTGGTCGCTGCTGAGCGCTCTGGGGATGGGAACGGCCCTGAACCTGCTGGCAGCGCTGTATTTCGTGAATTTTCTGGTGAATGCCTTCCAGTCCCTGACTCTGCGCTCCGAGAGACTGTTTGCGGCGGGGATGTGGCTGTTTCTGCTGTGCGACGTATGCGTGGGGCTGCGGAACCAGCCGTCGCTGCTGCCGGGTCTTGCCGGGGCGGCGCAGGCGGGGATGTGGCTGTTCTATCTGCCGGGACAGGTGCTGCTGGTGCTGTCCGGCTTTCCGAAGCGAAGGGAGAATACGACATGAAGGAAGCGAAAAAGCTGTGGTCGTGGCTGGCCGTCCCCTGTATCGCCTTGGCGGTACTCACCGGCTCCATCCTGCCGGTGCTGCTGGTGCGGGAATTCTATACGGTGCAGATCGGCCCTCTGGGGATCTGCGAGGCCAGCGGCCTCACCCGCCAACAGGCGGCGGAGGCCTACGGCGACGTCATGGACTACTGCATGGGCCGCCGGCCGGATTTTTCCACCGGGGTGCTGCCCTTCTCGGCGGAGGGTGCCAGCCACTTTGCCGACGTGCGGTGGCTGTTCCTGCTGGCGGTGTGGGTGTTCGTGGCGGCGGCGGGACTGCTGCTGACAGGGGCTGTCGTGTGCCGCCTGCGACGGCAGCGGCTGCCCCGGTTAGGGGGCCGGACACCGGGCTTCTGGGCGGCCTGCGGGCTGGGCGGGCTGTTTCTGCTGATCGCCCTGCTGGCGGCACTGAATTTTGATGGGGCCTTCACGGTGTTCCACAGCATTTTCTTCCCCGGCAAAGATAACTGGCTCTTTGACCCCGTCACCGATCCGGTGATCCTGATCCTGCCGGAGGCATTTTTCCGGAACTGCGCCATCGCCATCGTGACGGTGCTGCTGACAGTGTGCATCATGCTGGTGGTGACGGGCAGAAAAAGACCCTCCCGCCGGAGCGCTCCGGGGGAGGGCGCGGTATCCCGATAAAACCTTGTCCACTGGACAAAATCGGACAAAAGAAAGGGCCGGCTGGACGTCCGCTTTCCGTCCGCCGAACGTCCCATTTTGTCCCGTGCCGCCCCTGTCCGTCCCCACTGAGGGGACTTGACAGAAAGCGGCGGAAAACCTACGAGTCTTTGCTAAGTGTCAGAGATTTAACAAATCATTGGGCCGACCGGCGGAAAAATTCATCGGCTGTATCCGGTTGGAGTGATCGCCGTCATATAGATGCCGTATAGGCGCTGCATAGGGAGTGCCGAGCCGGCAGAAGGGTCGGCGGCTGCACCTGTGCGATACACCCACCGCATCGAAAAAGATAAACCACCCGCACCGGGAAAGATAAACCGCTGGCAGGGAGCCTATCGCATCGAAAAAATGAACCGGCGATAGGGCTATCTACCGTACCGGGAAAATGAACCGGCAGCGGGGCGGTAAAAAAATAAAGCGCCCGACGGCGCTTCTGCAAAAAAAATATCCACGCACAGGCGTGGTGCTTTGTTCGGGGATCCGTCTTACCGCTCGCTGGGCTGCCAATCGCAGTCGGCGAAGATCATATCGTCCAGATCGCCCTTGATCCACTTGTTGGTCATTGTGCTATCACGCTCCTTTCTTCTCTTTTCTATGATACAGTATACCCCGGCAGTGAGAAAAATACAAGAACCAAATTCTACATTTATACCAAAAACTAACCAGCAAATTTTGCTATTCTGCACAAAGAAGGGGCTTGCCTTTGGGGCGGGTACATTATATAATAGGTTGATATTTTAATGGATCGATATTTTATCGGGCCTGCCGACGGCGGGCTGCTCCCCACGGAGAAAGGCGGTGGCGCAGGTGGCGGAGAGAAAACGCAGACACGGAAAGCTCTATCTGCTGCTGATGGCGCTGGCGGCGGCGGGAGCTGCCATCTGGGTGGGCAGCAGCGTGCTGTCGGTGGAGGAGTTCGCCTTCACCGGCGCAAGACTGCCCGCCGGTTGGGACGGCGGACGGCTGGTGGTGCTGTCGGATCTCCACGGGAAGCGGTTTGGACGGCAGCACAGCCGCCTGTTGGAGGCCGTGCGGAAAGCCGGGCCAGACGTTATCTGCCTGTGCGGCGACATGATGGACGAGTGGAGCGGCACGGAGTATCTCCGGCCGCTGCTGGAGGGACTGGTGGAGATCGCACCGGTCTATTACGTCACCGGCAACCACGAGTGGGCCTCCGGGCGGATGCCGGAGATGCGGCAGCTGCTGGAGGAGACGGGGGTGACGTACCTCTCCAACACCTTTGTGCCGCTGGAGCGGAACGGGGACACCATTACGTTGGCGGGCATCGACGACCCCAACGGCTACGCCGGCCAGAAGTCCCCGGAGGAGGTGGCCGGTGAGGTGAAGGAGGCGGCAGGCGACGGCTTCTGGCTGCTGATGGCCCACCGGAACAACCTCTTTGACGGGGAATACTGCCGGTTGGGGGCGGATCTGGTGCTGTCGGGCCACGGTCACGGAGGCATCTGGCGTCTGCCCTTTACCGATGGCCTGTTGGGGGCGGGCGGACAGCTGCTGCCCGGCTTTACCAATGGCTTTTACCGCTGCACCGACGGTCACGAGGCGCAGGTCTTTGTGACCCGTGGGCTGGGGGGGATCCCCCGGCTCTTCAACCACCCGCAGGTGGCGGTGCTGACCTTACACTGTGAATGAGGCGCTGGGATGAAGGAATTTTTTGCCGGACAATTTGATATCGCCGTCATCGGCGCCGGACACGCCGGCATCGAGGCGGCGCTGGCGGCGGCCCGGATGGGGCTGGAGACGGTGTGCCTCACCATGAATCTGGACGCCGTGGGCAATATGCCCTGCAACCCTGCCATCGGCGGCACCGGGAAGGGACATCTGGTGCGGGAGCTGGATGCTCTGGGTGGCGAGATGGCCCGTGGGGCGGACGCCGCCTGCATCCAGTACCGGATGCTCAACCGGGGGAAGGGGCCTGCCGTCCACTCCCTGCGGGCGCAGGCGGATCGCCGGAAGTACCAGCAGGTGATGAAGCATACGCTGGAGCGGCAGGAGCATCTGACCCTGCGGCAGGGGGAGGTGGTGGCCCTGCGGACGGAGGACGGCTCCGTTCGGCAGGTGGTGCTGCGGACGGGGGCTGTGTACGGCGTAAGGGCCGTGGTCCTGTGCTCCGGGACGTATCTTCACGGCCGGACCATCGTGGGCGAATGTGTGGAGTCCTCCGGGCCGGATGGCCTGCACCCCTCCGGGGAGCTGGCGGACTGTCTGGCGGCTATGGGACTGCCCCTGCGGCGCTTCAAGACCGGGACGCCCCCACGGATCAACGCCCGAACGGTGGACTTTGACCGCATGGAGGTGCAGACCGGTGACGACGTGCCGGTACCCTTCAGCTTTTCCACCACCCGGCCGCCGGAGAACCGGGCGGTGTGCTGGCTCACCTATACCAATGAGGAGACCCACCGCATCATCCGGGAGAATCTGGATCGCAGCCCCATTTACACCGGGGTCATCGAGGGGGTGGGGCCGAGGTACTGCCCCTCCATCGAGACGAAGATCGTCCGCTTCCCGGACAAGCCCCGGCACCAGCTGTTTGTGGAGCCTATGGGCCTTGACACGGAGGAGCTGTATTTGCAGGGCTTTTCCTCCTCCCTGCCGGAGGAGGTGCAGGTGGAGATGCTGCACACCGTGCCGGGATTGGAGCAGGCGGTGATGACCCGGCCCGCCTACGCCATCGAATACGACTGCATCGACCCGCTGGCCCTGCGGCCTACGCTGGAGGTAAAGACCGTCCGGGGCCTGTACGGCGCCGGACAGTTCAACGGCTCCTCCGGCTATGAGGAGGCGGCGGTACAGGGCTTCGTGGCAGGGGTCAATGCGGCGCTGGCGCTGCTGGGGCGGGAGCCCCTGATTCTGCGGCGCAGCGAGAGCTACATCGGCACCCTCATCGACGATCTGGTGACCAAGGGTACGGAGGAGCCATACCGCATCATGACCAGCCGGTCGGAGTACCGGCTGCTGCTGCGGCAGGACAACGCCGACCGGCGGCTGACCCCCATCGGCTACCGGCTGGGGCTGGTGCCGGAGGAGCGGATGCAGGCGGTGCGGGAGAAGTACGAGGCCGTAGACCGGGAGATCCGGAGGCTGGAGCACACGGGCATCCCCGGCAGCGAGGGACTGAACCGGCTGCTGGCGGAGCGGGGGTCGGCCCCCGTCACCGACGGCGCACGGCTCATTGACCTGCTGCGGCGGCCCCAGATGACGTATCGGGAGCTGATGACCTTCGATTCCAGCGCCCCGGCGCTGCCGGTGGACGTAGCGGAGCAGGTGGAGATCTCCGTGAAGTATGAGGGCTACATCCGCCGGCAGGAAAAGCAGGTGGAGGAGCTGCGGCAGCTGGAAAAGCACCGGCTGCCGCCGGATATGGAGTACAGCCACATTCAGGGACTGCGGCTGGAGGCACGGGAGAAGCTGGCGGCGGTGCGGCCTCTGGATCTGGGGCAGGCCAGCCGCATCTCCGGGGTGTCCCCGGCGGACATCGCCGCCCTGATGATCTGGCTGCACACCCGGACGGAGGGGGGAAACACCACATGAAAATGCTGGATCTGACCCACTGCATCACACCGGAGATGCCGGTGTATCCCGGTACGGAGCCGCCCCGGCTGACGGCGGCCTGTACCATGGAGCGAGACGGCTTCCGGGAGACGCTGCTGGAGATGTACTCCCACACCGGCACCCACATGGACGCTCCGGCCCATATGCTGCCAAAAGGGCGGACGCTGGACGACTTCCCGGCGGAGACCTTCGCCGGGCGGGGCTTCGTGCTGGATTGCCGGGGAGCGGCGGAGATCACGCTGCCTATGCTGCGGCGGCAGGAGGAGGCCCTGCGGGAGACGGAGTTTCTGCTGTTTTGCACCGGGTGGGACCGGTACTGGGGCCAGCCCCGGTACTATGAGGGCTTCCCGTGTCTGACGGAGGAGGCGGCGGAATACGTGGCGTCGCTGGGCCTGAAGGGTGTGGGGGAGGACAGCATCTCGCTGGACCCCTGCGACACGGAGGACTATCCCAATCACATGATTCTGCTGGGTGCGGGACTGGTCAATACGGAAAATCTGACAGGGCTGGAGGCGCTGGTGGGCAAGACCTTCACCTTCCTGACCCTGCCGCTGAAATGGGAGCACGCCGACGGCAGCAGCTGCCGGGCCATGGCCATGCTCCGGGAGGAGGAAACAAGATAATGGGCAAACTGCGATTTTTACTGGCACTGTGGCTGGCGAAGCTGTCGGTTCCGGCGCTGAAGATCACCCGGCACAACGGTACGGACTTTCCCGGCTCGCTGGCACTGAAGCTGTGCCCGGACTTCCTGCGGTATGTGGGAAAGCCCGGCGCCATCATCGCCGTCACCGGCACCAACGGCAAGACCACCGTCAGCAATCTGCTGACGGATATTCTGGAGGCGGACGGGAAGAAGGTCCTCAGCAACCGCTCCGGCTCCAACATCACCTCCGGCATCTCCACGGCGCTGCTGCGGGGCTGCGACCTGCTGGGGCGGGCCAAGGCTTATGACATGGCGGTGCTGGAGGTGGACGAGCGGGCCAGCGTCCGCATCTTCCCCTATGTGAAGCCGGACTATGTGGTGGTCACCAATTTGACACGGGATTCCATCATGCGGAACGCCCATCCCGGCTACATTGCGGATATCCTGACCCGGAGCATCCCCCAGACGGCCGCCATGATCCTCAATGCCGACGATCTGATCACCTGCGGGGTGGCCCCGGAGAACCGGCGGGTCTACTTCGGAGTGGATCGGCTGCCGGGAGATACTACCCGGTGCGAGAACCTCATCGACGATCTGCGGATCTGCCCCAAGTGCAGCGGTAAGCTCACCTACGTCTATCGCCGGTATCACCACATCGGCAAGTGCATCTGCCCGGACTGCGGGTTCCACTCCCCGGAGAGCGACTATCTGGCCACGGACGTGGACATGGAGAAGGGGACTATGGCCCTGCGGGAGGGCGGGGAGGAGCATCCCTACCGGCTTATCTCCGACAGTGTGCCGAACCTGTACAACATGGTGACGGTCATTGCCGTGCTGCGGCAGCTGGGATACAGCCACGAGGCCATCAGCGGCTACATGAGCCGTGCGGCGGTGGTGGCCACCCGGCACATGGAGGAGCAGGTGGGGAACGTGAAGCTGGTGCGGCAGATGTCCAAGGAGAAGAACGCACTGGCCGGGTCCCGGACTTTCCAGTATATCGCCCAGCGGCCCGGCACCAAGGAGCTGCTGCTGATGATGAACTGTCTGGGAGATGCCCACCACTGGTCGGAGAACACCTGCTGGATCTTCGATGCGGACTTCGAGTATCTCCGCAACGACAGCGTGGTGCAGCTGGTGTGTACCGGCGCACGATGCCGGGACTACAAGCTGCGGCTGCTGATGGCGGGGGTGCCGGAGGAGCGCATCGTCTGTGAGCCGGACGAGTTCCGGGCGGCGGAGCTGCTGCGCTATACCCCCGGCGATGACGTGTACATTCTCTATGGCACGGACTCCCTGGCCCTGTCGTATAAAGTGTATGACCACATGAAGGAGGAAGCCGCCCGCCATGCACAGGGCGGCGCGGAGAAGGAGGCGCAGGCATGAAGGTAGAGATCCTGTTCCCGGAGGTGGGGAACCTCTGCGGCGATCTGATGAACATCCGGTATCTGCGCCAGTGCTGCCCGGAGCTGGAGGTGGTGGAGACGGATCTGAAGTCCCGCCCGGCGTTTTTGGAGGGCGGCGTGGATCTTGTATACATGGGTTCCGCCACGGAGAAGGGACTGGAGCTGATGGTGAAGGCCCTGACGCCCTATCGGGAGGAGCTGGCGGCCCGTGTGGACGGCGGCCAGCGGATGCTGGTGACGGGCAACGCTCTGGATGCGCTGGGGGAATACGTCCAGTCGGATCAGGGGCTGCGGTTCGACGGACTGGGCCTGCTGCCCACCCATGCCGAGTATCAGATGATGAACCGGCACAACAGCTTCTTTCTGGGGACCTATGGTACCGGGATGGAGATCGTGGGCTTCAAGAGTCTGTTCGGCCACACCTACGGCGCCGACGATCCCGGCACGGGGCTTTTCAAGGTGGTCCGGGGCGTGGGGCGGCGGCCCGGCTCTCTGGTGGAGGGCTTCCGCCGGGGCGGCCTGATGGCCACCTATCTCACGGGGCCGCTGCTGGTGCTGAATCCCCCCTTTACCAAGCAGCTGCTGCGGGAGCTGGGGGCCGAGGGCACGCTGGCCTTCGAGGAGGCCGCCATGGAGGCCTATGAGGCCCGGCTGGCGGAGTTCCGGGACGAGAAGCGCAGCTATCTCTATTAAGACTGATGGCAGGTATCACCAGAAACGGCTGGTCAAGCTCCGCCGGATGGGGTATACTGAAGAACACATGAATACGGGAGGCAATGTATGTCTAAGCTCTCTTATCTCGCACGGGTCATGTCCGGCGTGCGGCTGAAGAAAATGAACCAGATGATCGACATCGTCCACGATAAGTGCGGCCAGAACAAGGTCAAGACCTTCTTCGATATGTGCTGGTGCGGCGCACGCTATGGGGCGGGTTACTACGACTATGTGATGTTCGGGTTTTACAACATGAACGGCCGCCAGCGGGACACCTATCTCACCCGTGTCCGCAACAAGAAGGTCATTGACCACATGAACGACCTCAGCTACTCCGACGAGTTCGACGATAAGCTGCGGTTCAACCAGCGGTTTGCCAGGTATCTGGGCCGTAAGACCCTCAACGGCGAGACGGCCACGCTGGCAGAGTTTACCGACTTCATCGCCGGTCAGGAGGCCATTTTTGCCAAGATCAACCACGGCGACTGCGGTCGGGGTGTGAACAAGCTGTATGTGAAGGACTATGAGTCCCCGGCGGTGATGCTGGACTACATCCGGCGGAACCAGCTGGTGGTGCTGGAGCAGGTGCTGCCCCAGCATCCCGACATGGCACGGCTCCACCCCTCGTCGGTAAATACCATGCGTATCCTGACGGATCTGGTGGACGGGGAGGTCCATGTGGCCTACATCAGCGTGAAGATGGGCCGGGGCGACGGGTACTGCGACAACTCCGGGCAGGGGGGTGTCCTGTGCCGGGTGGACCCGGAGACGGGGAAGATCATCTCTCCCGCCACCGACGACTATTTCAACGTCTATGACCGCCATCCCGACACCGGGGTGGAGTTCGTGGGCTATCAGCTGCCCATGGTGCCGGAGGCCATTGCTCTGGCTAAGGAGGCGGCCCACGAGATCCCGCAGGTGGCCCATGTGGGCTGGGATATGGCCATCACACCTACCGGCCCCGCCATCATCGAGGGCAACGACTTCCCCGGAACGGATCTGTGCCAGCTGGCGCCCTTCTATCCGGAGAAGGAGGGGCTGTGGCCGTACTATAAGAAGCTGCTGCACTGGTAAGAAGTGGTATGCAAGGGAAAAGGGAGTCTTGAGACCGAAGGTTTCAGGACTCCCTTTTTGCATAATAGCTTTTGTGATCTGCCTCCGGCAGGTGACTTTCTGCCAATAGCGGAAGAAAGTCACCCGTCGGAGACATAAAAAAGAACTACTACTGGGAAAAGTGGGCCGGCGGAGATACGTTCCTTATAGAAAAAGGAGCGATCAGCGGAAAATTGTCCGCCGGGGACAAAAGCGGGCCGGGAAGGTATGCCGCCGGAAGGGGGAACGGTAGGGAGACAATTTGTCAGAAAATGACAAAATGTCCCGGTCGTAAGAACAGATGATGACAGAAAGTACATATCTGGAAAACAGGCGATATTCAGGGGAAAAACTTCGTCACGCGAAACTTGCTTTTGAAAAAATTTCCCAAATTGAGAAGAATTATCTTGCCATACTGGGACGGTAGGTGTTATAATGTGGCCTATATATTGGGAGAAGCTAACACTTTTTCCGACAAAATCCATTACAGGAGGATCATGAGAGATGACAGTCTGCAAACGGATCGGTGCATGGCTGCTGACACTGGTACTGCTGGTGTCTGCCTTGCCCTACACCGCCTTTGCGGCCTCGGAGGACTCCCACGTGGTGAACGCCACCATGGAGGAGACTTCGGTGGAGGACATTGCCAACAATGTCACCACCCAGCTGCTGCGGGGCGCAAAGACCAAAGACGAGACCCTGAGCATGGAGGCTAAGCCCACCCATGAGGACAGTGACTCTGTGGAGATCATTGTGGTGGTGGATGACTCCGTGGCCAAGCCTACGGCTCAGGCCCAGGTGCAGTCCCTGCTGCAGAAGCAGGAGAAGGCTGCGGCCACCATGTCCCGTGCCATCGGGGAGGCGGTGGAGCCGGAGCGTCAGTATACGACGCTGCTCAACGGCTTCTCCGCCACTGTGACCTACGGCCAGTATAAGGCTCTGAAGGAGCTGGACTGCGTAGAGTCCGTGTTCCTGTCCCCTACCTTCAGCCTGCTGCCTGACACCGCCAACAGCACCCGGATGATCGGCGGCGGTCTGGCCAACGAGACGGGCTTCACCGGCGAGGGGATGCTGATCGCCATTCTGGATACCGGCGTGGACATGGACCACCAGATCTTCAGCAAGGCCCCCGCCAACCCCGCCCTGACGCAGGATGACGTGAAGGGTCTGCTGTCCCAGTACGACTTCCAGGCCGAGGGCTTTGTGAAGGGCCTCAGCGTTTCTTCCGTCTATAAGAGCGCCAAGTTCCCCTTCCAGTTCGATTATGGCGATAAGGACACCGACGGCGCCCCCGGCACCAAGAGCAGCCACGGCACCCATGTGGCCTCCACTGCTGCCGGCTGCACCGGCATCAATGCGGACGTGCAGGGTGTGGCCCCGGACGCCCAGATCGCCAACATGAACGTCTTTAAGTCCAGCGGCGGCGCTTCCTACGCCGACATCCTGTCCGCTCTGGAGGATTGTATGCTGCTGGGCGTGGATGTGGCCAACCTGAGCCTCGGCTCCGACGCCGGCTACATCGACTATGAGAATCCCGACGAGTTCACCGAGAGCCTGCTGAACGTCTTTAAGCGGGCCGGCGAGAGCGGTATGTCTCTGGCTGTGGCTGCCGGTAACGCTTACAGCGCTGCTTACGGCGATGCCTTCGGCAACAAGGCGCTGGCCAGCAACCCCGACTACGGCCTGATCAGCGAGCCGTCCACCTACGGCGAGTCCATGTCCGTGGCTGCCGTGTCCAACAGCAAGGTCAAGAGCCCCTACATCACCGTGGGCGGCCGTGACTTCGCCTATCAGGACAGCGGCACCATCAGCACCGACGAGAACGCCAAGATCTTCCGGGATCTGGCCAAGAAGGGCGAGCTGGAGTATGCCGTGGTGCCCGGCTACGGCACGGAGGACGACTATGAGGGCATCGACGTCTCCGGCAAGGTGGCGCTGGTGCAGCGTGGCGGCGGTATGTACTATGAGCAGAAGGAGCGCAGCGCCTATGCACATGGCGCCATCGCCATGCTGGTGTACAACAACGTACCCGGTATGCTGTATATGTCCATCACCGACTGGAAGATGCCCTGTGCATTTATCTCTCAGGAGGCCGGTGAGTATCTGAAGGCGCAGGAGAACAAGGTCCTGACCGTGGGCGCCGCCGACAAGCTGGTGGCCTCCCCCACCTATGGTATGGCGGACTTCTCCTCCTGGGGCGCCACCACGGAGCTGACCCTGAAGCCGGAGATCACTGCGCCCGGCGCAGGCATCTATGCCGCCGTACCCGGCAACGCCTATGAGAGCATGGACGGTACGTCCATGGCTTCCCCCCATGCGGCAGGCGCTATGGCCATCGTGCAGCAGGCCCTGAAGGCCCGTGGCATGACCGACGCCACCCAGCGCAAGCACATGGTCGATACCCTGCTGATGAGCACCGCCAGCATCATTTACGATTCCAACGGCCAGCCCTATTCTCCCCGCAAGCAGGGCGCAGGTCTCATCAACATCAATGACGCCGTCAAGACCGAGGGCTACCTCACCGTGGACGGCATGATCCGGCCCAAGCTGGAGCTGGGCGACGATCCCGCAGAGAAGGGCGTCTACACCATGACCTTCAAGGTCCACAACACCGGTAAGGACACCCTGTACTACGACATCCAGCCCATCGTCCTCACCGACGGGACCACGACCTATACCAACAGCGACAACGAGGCCTTCCTCACCAGCAGTGAGACGGCTGTGGCGCTGAGCCACACCTTCACCACCAGCTGCAAGGATAACCGTGTGGCGGTCCCCGCAGGCGGAGAGCAGGAGGTCACTGTCACCGTGACCCTCACCAACGCCAAGGAGGAGCTGAAGAACTTCGAGAACGGCGCCTATGTGGAGGGCTTCGTGACCCTGAAGCAGGTGGCCGCTGACGGCGGCAAGCTGGAGGCTGCCATTGATCTGGGTATTCCCTATCTGGCCTTCTACGGCGACTGGACCAAGGCTCCCATCATCGATTCCACCGATTACTGGGAGACGCTGGACGGCACCGAGAGCAAGGCACAGGCCTACATGAACACCGCCTTCACCACCTCTGCCGAGGGCCAGATCGACACCTATCTGGGCGACAACAACTACGCCAATGTGCCCTATTTTGCCGATCACAACGCCATTTCCCCCGACAACAGCAATGACATGATGGACAGCCTCACCGGCATCTACACCGGCCTGCTGCGCAGTACCAAGACGCTGAAGTACACCATCACCGATCAGAAAACCGACGAGGTGTATCTGGAAAAAACCTGCGACTACGTCAATAAGTCCATCTACAGCTACGACTACTACCGCATCGTGCCCGCCGGTGTGAATGCCGATTATACCGGTATCGACGCATGGTACGGCACCGCCAAGAACAACTCCAAGCTGCCCAACAACACCAAGGCTACCGTGACCATTGAGGCTACCCTGCCCTATGGCGACGGCGGCACCAAGAACCTGAAGAACAGCTGGTCCTTCCCCATCACCATCGATAATGAGGATCCCCATGCCAGCAACCTGAAGGTCACCGAGGCCGAGGGCCGCTACTATCTGAGTCTGGATGTCAGCGATAACCAGTATGTCTCGGCCATCGTGTTCTATAATCTCCGCAACAGCGATCTGCTGTACGGGATCAAGGGCTTCTCCGAGACCACGCCGGGCCTCACCACCCACGTCAAGGAGTATGACGTCACCGGTATGGGTGAGACCTTCGGCATGATCGTTCACGACTACGCCGGCAACTCCAAGAGCTACACCGTGAAGGTGCCCGGCAACAGCGACGATTATGGCATCGTGAGGCCCACCAACGTGCTGTGGACCGAGACCTTCGACAACGATTGGCTGCCTGCCGATTGGAGCATGGAGTCCAAAGGTGCTTCCGTCAACACGTGGTATCGTGACGTGGACTACACCGCCACCGTGGATGCCGACAATGACTTCCAGCAGAACGAGTGGCTGTATTCCCGTGCCACCGACATCAGTGGTGTGGAGACGGATGTCCACATGATCTTCAACTTCTACACCACCCCTGTCTATACCGTGGACTACAAGCGCTGCAACCTGCAGGTCATGGCTTCTGCCGACGGTCAGACCTGGGAGGAGGTCTGGAACCTGCAGAAGGATGCCGGAGCCTTTACCGCTTGGGCTGCCACGCAGGCCAAGGTCACCATCCCCGAAAAGTTCCAGAATTGCGACGACCTGCGTTTCGCCTTTGTCTACACCGGTAAGGGCGGCGCCCAGATCTCCGTGGATAATGTCCAGCTGTACGCCGATGTCCGTGAGGACTATATCGCCGTGACGGCTACCTCCGGTGAGGGCGGTGCTATCGACCCCGCCGGTACCACTCTGGTGAAGAAGGGGACCAGCAAGACCTTTAACGTGGTACCTGCCACGGGCTACGAGGTGGCCAATGTGGTGGTGGACGGCACCGATCTGGGTCCCATCTCCTACTACACCTTCGAGCGTGTGGGTACGGATCACACCATCTCCGCCACCTTCCAGAAGGCACAGGCCGGTGGGGAGATCGCCATCTTCAACAACGACTTCGACGGTGCTGCCTTCCCCGGCCAGGGCTGGACGGTGAAGAACACCAACGGCACCGGTAAGTATTACAACTGGCATCAGGCCCGCAACACCCTCGTATCTACGGGTACCGATGATAAGCAGGCCATTGTGGATGCCGACGACTATTACGACACCGAAGTGGGCGACAAGCAGGACGAGCTGCTGATCTCCCCGGTGGTGGATCTCACCGGCAAGGCCGCTACCCTGTCCTTCAACTACGGCTTCGAGCGTACGGCACTGTATGGCGGCAAGATGACCTTCACCGTGGAGGCCTCTACCGACGGCGGCAAAACTTGGACGGCCATTTGGAACGCCAAGGATGACGTGACTCAGGGCTCCGACGCTATCCAGACGGGTCTGGCGGAGATCACCGTGCCGGAGGCCTATCAGACGGCCAACGTGCAGTTTGCCTTCCACTACTACAAGACGGCTCCCACCGGCGCCGGTTCGGTGGTGGTGGACAATGCGAAGCTGACGGCTCCCGCCGGGGCTTCCGAGATCAGCGTGCTGACCACCGTGGCCGGCGAGGGCGGTGCGGTTCAGCCTGCGGGCCAGGCCAAGGTCGCCACCGGCGAGACCGTGAACGTGACCTTCGTGCCGGATGAGGGCTATCAGCTGGCTTCCGTCAAGGTCAATGGCCGCAAGGTGGAGGTCACCGACAACGCCTACGCCCTGACCATGGATCAGAACTACGCCGTGACGGCGGACTTCGAGGTCATCCCCGATGTGCCGCAGGTGATGTTCGAGAACGATTTCGAGAGCGTCAGCGGCGACAAGTTCCCCTTCCGCGGCTGGACGCTGAAGGCGCAGGATACCAACAGCACATGGAAGCAGTATACCTACTACAACTGGAAGTACGAGGGCAATGATTCCAAGCACGCTTACATCACCAACGACGAGGCTGCACAGGATGAGTACCTGATCTCCCCTGTTGTGGACCTCTCCGCCACCCGTGACGGCGTTCTGACCTTCGACTTCGCCTACGGCGAGTACGGCATCAAGAACAAGACCTTCACTGCTACGGTGGAAGTTTCTACCGACGGCGGAAAGACGTGGAACGCGATCTGGAACTTCCAAGACAGCTATACCGGCCAGCAGGCCAGCAACTACATCATTTCCGGCAGCGCAGAGGTTCCCGTGCCCGCCGAGTACAATGTGGCCGGTGTCCAGTTTGCCTTCCGCTATGTCCATCCCAATGAGGACACTATCGGCCAGCTGGCCATCGACAATGTGAAGCTGATGGCTGTGGAGACCGGCGAGGCTGCCCAGAAGTACACCATCGCCGCAACTGCCGGCGAGGGCGGCTCCATCACCCCCAATGGTGATGTCTCCGTGAAGGAGGGTGCCTCCCAGACCTTCGCCGTCGCCGCCGACAACGGCTATGAGATCGCCGACGTGCTGGTGGACGGCAGCAGCGTAGGCGCTGTGGAGAGCTACACCTTCTCCGACGTCAAGGCCAACCACACCATCTCCGCTTCCTTCAGCAAAACGACCTCTGCCGCAGAGTTTGACAACGACTTTGAGCAGGACGAGTTCCCCGGCCACGGCTGGACGGTGAAGTCGGAGAACACCGGCTGCACATGGTATGCCGGTACCAACCGGAATCTGAACACTACCCGTCAGGCCCGTATCGACTTCGACTACTACGAGTATGAGGGTTACGGCATCGGCGAGGTGCAGCCCATGGCTGCCGGCAGCGGCAAGAAGCAGAATGAGTATCTGATCTCCCCGGTGGTGGATCTCACCGGCAAGACGCCTACTCTGTCCTTCGATTATCTGCTGTTCAAGTACATGATTCAGAACGACATTGCCAAGTTCACGGTGGAGGCCACCATCAACGGCGGCCAGACTTGGACCACCATCTGGGATGCTGCCGATCTGGATGCTACCGGCGGCTACTGGTTTAAGGGTACGGCGGAAATCAAAGTACCCGCCGCCTATCTCACCAGCAACGTACAGTTTGCCTTCCATTTCTACAAGACCTATGCCCAGTACACCGAGAGCGACGGTATGTTCGCCGTGGATAACGTGAAGCTGGTCACCGGTGATGAGGACCCCTGTGCCAACGGTCACACCCTGACCGCCGTGGAGGCAGTGCCTGCCACCTGCGAGACCGCCGGTGTGAAGGCCCACTGGAAGTGCTCCGTCTGCGGCAAGCTGTTCAGCGATGCCGAGGGCAAGACCGAGACGACGCTGGAGAAGCTGGCTATCCCCGCCACCGGCCACGCCTATGGCGCCCCGGTGTGGAAGTGGAACGACGATTTCACCGCTTCTGCCACCTTTACTTGCGGCAATGATGCTTCCCATGTGAAGACGGTGAACGCTGCTGTTACCAACGAGGTGACCACTGCGGCCACCTGCAAGGCCGACGGCGTTCGGACCTACACCGCCAAGGTCACCTTCGAGGGTGAGGACTACACCGACACCAAGACGGAGACCCTGCCCGCTACGGGTCACGACACGGAGCTGGTGGGTGCCAAGGATGCCACCTGCACCGAGGACGGCTACACCGGCGACGAGGTCTGCAAGGTCTGCCAGACTGTCGTGAAGCAGGGCGAGGTGATTCCCGCTCTGGGCCACGACTACAAGGATGGCAAGTGCAGCCGCTGCGGCGCTGAGGAGCCTACCACGCCTGTGGAGCCCGGCAAGCCGGGTGAGCCTTCCCAGCCCACCCAGCCGGAGAAGCCCACCACGCCCGATACCCCCGCCACCGGCGACAGCAGCAACATGACCGCCCTGTGGGTGGTGCTGACTGTGGCTGGTCTGGGCATCATCGCTCTGGTGGTGCTGCTTGTCACCAAGCACAGCAAGAAGCAGAACGGCTAAGCGCTGACAGGACTCCTTAATAGTTGAAAAGGTCCCTCCGACCATGTGACCGGAGGGACCTCTTCTTTCCCTGATTTACCTGAAAGTCTCAGCACAAAGGCCACCCTGCGCCATCGGCGCAGGGTGGCCTTTATCTGTCGGGGAGGGATCAGTCCTTGTGCTCGGCGGGCTTGCAGCGGAAGGTGTAGCAGCCCTCGGCGCAGCGGACGCCCTGAGCGTCTTCCACCCAGACCTGCATCACCACGATCTGCCGCCCCATGCGGACACTCTCCGCCCGGCAGCGCAGCAGTCCCGGCTGGGCCGGGGCCAGATACCGCAGGTCGTAGTTCACCGTCCGGCAGGTGCTGCCACGGCTGCAGGCCGCCGTTCCCGCCACATGATCCATCATGGCGGCGTAGACCCCGCCGTGGACGATGCCCAGCGGGTTCAGCATCCCGTCGCCTGCCGTCAGTTCCCCCTCGGCCCAGCCGTCACCGATGCCGGTGACGTGGAGCCCCAGCCCGTGGGTGAAGGTGCCGGGGCGGTTGGCAAGCTCCATGACGTCCTGCCAGATCTGTTCCTGTTGTGTCATATGATGCTCCTTTTCCGGGAAAGAAACCGGCTCCCTGCCCACAGGCAGGGAGCCGATGCTCTTACGAAAATGCTTACAGATAGTTCCGCATACCCTCGGTGGCCAGAGATTCGTCCGCCGTGATGGTCACGGTGAACTTGACGCTGTTCTTCTCACTGAAGCGCTCCAGCCAGTTCAGGAACTTCTCCACCGCCATCAGGTCGCTGGTGCCGGCGATCTTGCACAGGTTGTCCACGAAAACGTGGGAAATATCGTAATTGCCCGCATACAGACCGCTGACAAAGCCACGCAGGCACTCAAAAGAATCCACGGAATATTCGCTGGCGTTCACCAGACGAACGTTATAGCTGATGTTATAGGTCATGTCGGCGCTGGGTTCCATGCAGACGACGCTGCCGTTCTCCGCCTCCACGGCGTTGTGGATCAGGTCGATGAGCTGCTTGGTCTTACCGGCCCCGTTTGCGCCCATGATCAATCTAACCATAAGTATCACTCCTCTTGATAAGATCGGGATGGTTATTCCCTGTCATTAAGATACCATATTGCCGACCAAATGGCAATGGAAAAAACGCTATTTTACAGATTTGTAGAAATGGTGTAAAGAGGCGGTCAAGCTCTGTGCAGTTTTTCCGCCAGTTCCTGCCGCAGGGCCTCGTAGCCGGGCTTTCCCAGCAGGGCAAACATATTCTTCTTATACGCCTCCACCCCCGGCTGGTCGAAGGGATTCACGTCCAGCAAGTAGCCGGACAGGCCGCAGGCGTACTCGAAGAAGTAGATGAGCTCACCCAGCGTGAAGGCATTGATCTGGCCGGTGCGGAGGATGATGTTGGGGACGCCGCCCTCCACATGGGCCAGCAGTGTGCCGTCCATGGCCTGCGTGCGGATGAAATCCACGTCCTTCCCGGCCAGAAAGTTCAGGCCGTCGCCGTCGGTCTCATCCAGCGGCACCACCTGCGGCCGGTGGGAAGCGCCGAAGCGCACCACCGTCTCGAACAGGGAACGCTCCCCCTGCTGGATATACTGACCCATGGAGTGCAGGTCCGCCGTGAACTCCACGCTGGCGGGGAAGAGCCCCTTGTGCTCCTTGCCCTCGGACTCGCCGTACAGCTGCTTCCACCACTCCGCCATGAACCGGAAGCTGGGCTCGTAGGCCGCCAGCACCTCGATCTTCTTGCCGGTGCGGTACAGCTCATACCGGGCGGCGGCATACTGCCAGGCGGGGTTTTCCGCCATGTCCGTCTTGGCGCAGACCTCCATCATAGCCTCGGCACCCTCCATCAGGCGGCAGATATCCACCCCCGCCACGGCGATGGGCAGCAGGCCCACGGCGGTGAGGACACTGTACCGGCCGCCGATGTCGTCAGGCACCACGAAGGTCTCGTAGCCCGCTTGATCCGCCAGAGCCTTCAACGCCCCCTTGCGGCGGTCGGTGGTGGCGTAGATGCGCCGGGCCGCCTCCTCTGGGCCGTACCGCTCCTCCAGCAGCTTCCGGAAGAAACGGAAGGCCACCGCAGGCTCCGTGGTGGTGCCGGACTTGGAGATGACGTTGACGGAGAAGTCCACCCCCTCCAGCAGGTCCATAAGCTCCGCCATCTGGTCGGAGGACAGGCCGTTGCCGGTGAAGTAGATGTTGGGGGTGTCCTTCTTTTTCAGGTTATAGTTGGGGGAGCACAGGCACTCGATGACGCCCCGTGCGCCCAGATAGGAGCCGCCGATGCCGATGACCACCAGCGCCTGAGAGTCCTGCTGAATTTTTCGGGCCGCCGCCTGAATGCGGGCGAACTCCTCCCGGTCATACTGCCGGGGCAGCTGCACCCAGCCGGTGAACTCGCCGCCTGCGCCGTCACCGTGCTGCAAATGGCTGTGGGCCAGCCGCAGCTGGGCGGCACGGGCCTCCTCGTAGGGCAGTGGGATAAACTGCCGGATATGGGACAGATCCATCTGTATCATATCAGATGCCTCCTCTGTACAATTTGGTTTATCATACAACGTTTTCCCGTGGAATACAAGAGAAAACCTACCCAAAAGCGGCTTTCAGCCGGCAAAAAATGCCGCCGACAGCATCCGGCGCAGCATGGTAACGAAGGTAAGGCGCTCCACGCTCTGCGCCGCCCGGATGGGGATGGACTGCACCGTCTCGCCGGCGGCATCCGTCAGCGTCAGAGTCCCCAGCTCCTGTCCGGCGGACACCGGGGCCTCCACCTGTTCCGCCAGTGTGACGGACTGGGACAGACCCCCGGCCTGACTTTTCTGCACCAGCGCCACCGCTTCCTGCGGGTCGATGCAGGGCTGCACCGTCTCCGTCTCCCCCAGCACCACCGGGATGGCGGGGAAAGGTTCCTCCGGCGCCGTGTGCAGCAGGGCATAGGTGGAGAAGCCGTAGTTCAGCAGGGCCTTGGCATCCTCGAACCGCTGCTGGCCGGTGGGGGACTTCAGCACCACGGCGATGAGCTCCATGCCCTCCCGCTCCGCCGTGGCGGACAGGCAATATTTGGCGCTGTCGGTGGAGCCGGTTTTCAGACCCGTGGCCCCGTCGTAGAACCGGATCAGCTTGTTGGTGTTGGCCAGCTGGAAGGTGCCGTCCCGCAGGGTATCCATCCAGATGGTGGTGTAGCGGCGGATGTCCGGGTGCTTTTCTATGAGCTCCCGGCTCATGAGGGCGATGTCCCATGCACTGGTGACGTGTCCCTCCGCCGGAAGGCCGGTGCAGTTGACGAAGTGGGTGTCCGTCATGCCCAGCTCCTTGGCCCGTGTGTTCATCTGCTCCACAAACAGCTCCGTCACCCCGGCCACGCACTCCGCCAGCGCCACGGCGGCGTCGTTGCCGCTGGCCACGCACACCGCCTTCAAAAGATCGTCTACGGTGATCTGCTCACCCTCCGACAGGTAGACATGGCTGCCGCCCATAGAGGCGGCGTAGGCGCTGACCGTCACCACATCGTCGTAGTGGAGGCTGCCCTTTTCGATGGCCTCCATGGTCAAAAGCAGCGTCATCACCTTGGTGACGCTGGCCGGCTCCAGCGCCTCGTGCTCATTTTGGGCGTACAGCACCTGTCCCGTCTCTTTCTCCATCAGCAGCGCCGCCTCCGCCTGTATCGGCAGCTCTACCGCTCCGGCCTGTACCGGCGTCAGCGCCAGCACCAGCAGAAGCGCCGCCCATAAGCCCGCCATCCGTCTCATATGCAGCCCTCCGTTCCGTTTTGTTTCCAGCATATGCGGCGGTGAAATTTTCATGCCGCCATCGACAAAATTTCCGGTTGCAAAGCCGGGGGATATCTGCTATAATAGACAGGTATTCAAAATGCAGGGTTAGTACATCGGTAGTACATCGGCTTCCCAAGCCGAGGAGGCGGGTTCGATTCCCGTACCCTGCTCCAAAGAAGGACTTCAAGAGAAATCTTGAAGTCCTTCTCCTTTTGTCTGCAAACCGTTGTGCCACAAGGCTTTGCGGGATTTACACTATGGGAATTGCTGCGACATTTTCATAAAAATTTTATAAGGGTTGCATACACAAGGGCAACAAACTACTGCCTGACACAGTAATATAAGAGGCTTTTCATGGATGGCCTAATCTGTTATAGTAGAAAGGAAGAAGTTTGTGCGTAGCTTGAAGTATAAATATTGGAAATCCGTCATCGATCTCCGAAGATGTATGGAATGCAAAAAGCATCAAGGGAAAATTTACTTGCTCTATGATATTATTCCAGAAGAACCACCGCTCCATCCTAATTGTCGCTGCTCTGTTCAACGCTTAGAGGCAAAAACGGCTGGCACAGCGACAAAGATTGGCCTGCGGGGGGGCCGATTGGTGGCTAAAAACTTTTCGTCAGCTACCTGGATACTATATAACTGAGGACGAAGCTACCAAGTTAGGATGGATTCCGATTTTAGCAAATCTTGCCAGTGTTGCACCTGGTAAGATGCTGACAAAGGGCGTTTACAAAAACAGAGACAAGCGGCTCCCCGATGCACTTGGACGAATATGGTACGAGGCTGACATCAATTACTCTTTTGGTTACCGAGGCGGTGAACGAATTCTCTACTCCAACGATGGATTGATTTTTGTTACTTACGACCATTACGCCACATTTGTCGAGATTGTTTGACAGAAAGGAGCTTTGTTATGAATCGCAACGCATATACGCCCATTACAGCTGACCCCGTTTTACTGCGCCTGAACAGCTGCAGGGACTGGGGCACATTACATCAGCGTATCCGCAAGGCATTTGGATTTCCCGACTATTACGGGGAAAACTGGGATGCCATGTGGGATTGCCTGACGGATGTGTTTTTGCAGCCGGTGCAAAGGCACATTGTGGTGGAGGGCTTTGACGCCATGCCGCAGGGGCTGCGGGCGTACGCCGCTCCGATGCAGGAGATTTTCAGTGACCTTCAGGAGAAATACCCTTGGGTCTCGGTCACATACCGCTGATCGCAGGGACAGCAAAAGCTATGGGCAGCCAGAGGGAGGAAGGACACCCCGCAAGGGTGTCCTTCCTGCTGTTATGCCCTGATAGCGTGCGCTGTCGAAGGACAGCACACGTTTTTCACCGGATATTGTACTTTTTCATCTTATAGGCGAGGTTCTGCTTGCTGACCTGCAGCTCCGCCGCCGTTTTGGTGAGGCTGCCGCCGTTGCGGCGGTAGGCATCCTCAATGAGCAGCACCTCGTACCGAGCCAGCATCTCGTGGAGGGGCAGGCCCCGGATGTCCTCGGCATGCATGGTGTCTACCGCCAGCCGGGAGAGGATGTAGTTGGGGATATCGTTGCGGGTGAGGATGGCGGTGTGATTGTTGTGGAAGGCGGATTCGATGACGTTTTTCAGCTCCCGGACGTTGCCGGGCCAGTTATAGGCCAGAAAGATATCCTGCACCTCGCTGCTGTATGCCATGATCTGCTTGTGGAATTTCTTGTTGTAGTGCTTGCGGAAATATTCCATCAGCAGGGGGATATCCCCCTTCCGCCGGTACAGCTCCGGGATATCGTACCGCAGCACACACAGGCGGTAGAAGATATCCTCCCGGATCTTATTCCGCTCTACGCAGCCCTCCGGGTCCTCGTTGACGGCGGCGATGATCCGCACGTTCACCTGCTTTTCCTCCTTGGCACCGATGCGGCGGATGCAGTTGTCCTCCAGCACCCGCAGCAGCTTGGCCTGCGCCGTCAGCTCCATGGAGTTGATCTCGTCGAGGAACAGCGTGCCGCCGTCGGCCAGCTCGAACAGACCCGGCGTATCCTTAGCCCCGGTGTAGCTGCCCTTGGTGGTGCCGAAGAGGATGCTCTCCAGCAGGGTGCTGGGGATGGAGGCGCAGTTCTGCTTGATGAAGGGGGCATCCTTGCGGCGGCTGGTTTTCTGGATGGCGTTGACGATGAGCTCCTTGCCGGTGCCGGTCTTGCCGTAGACCAGCACATGGGCATCGCTGTCGGCGGTCTGCAAGATATTCTCCTTGATGCGGATCATCTCGCCATCCTGCGTGACAATGTCCTCCAGCGACTGATCGGAGGTGTTGTAGCTCTTGGTGAGGGCGCTGATGAGACTGATGTCGAAGCTCAGACGCCGCTCGGTGACGTGGGCGTCCTTGTAGATGACCATGTCGATGACGCCCACCACCTCGCCGTGCTCCTTAATGGGGACGGCGCTGCAGTTGGCCTCCATGGAGTCCCCCTTGTAGTTGATATAGGTCTGCTCGTAGTTGATGAAGCTCTCTCCCGTCTCCAGTGCCCGGCAGATGTAGCTGTCCTCCCGCTTCAGGGAGGGGTAGATTTCAAAGAGACTGCGGTTCAGAGGCTCGTCCTGCCGCAGGTTTACCAGTTCGGGGTAGGCAGTGTAGTAGTGGCGGATGATGCAGTTTTTGTCCACCACCATCAGGCCGTCCACATAGTCCACCAGACGGAGCATTTGTTCAAAGTTCTTGTTCATAGTTCATACCTCCTGAGAAAAAGAATGGGAAAGGGGCGAGACAAAAAATCTTGACACGGCGCAGAGCAAGGGCGGAAGTGAAAGGTGTCTGCACTGCCGGATCGGGTGACTATTTGGCGAAAACGCTGAGTTTTCCGGAAAAATCTTGTGAAAACCGCTGGAAGAGGAGCGAAACTTGCGGAATAACCGTGGAAGCTGTCATGCTGGCACGGGAGTTGCTATTTGGTTTGGCATCAACTAAATATGTGAGGAGATACCATGAGCGATCATAAAATCAAGAATAAAGAGAGCCTGCTGTCCCACGGCGACGCCGGGGCCAAGGCGCAGGTGCTGGAGCTGACGGAGCGGGTGCTGCACCGGCTGGATGCCCGGAAGCGGCTCCACGAGATGATGCATCGGGAGGGCAGCGAGCTGGTCATCGGCAGCCGCCGCCACGATCTGAGCCGGTACCGTCATGTGTACGCCTTTTCCTCCGGCAAGGCGGGCAATCACATGGCACGGGCCTTCGAGGATCTGCTGGGGGAGTATCTGACGCTGGGCGTCACCATCATCAAGCTTCGGGATGAGGAGGACGTCTATCGAAAGACGGAGGTCTATGTAGGAGGGCATCCCCTGCCCAATGAGGAGGGCATCCGGGGCTGCCAGCGGATGATCGACATCGCAGAGCAGATGGGGCCGGACGACCTGCTGCTGCTGGGCCTTACCGGCGGGTGCTCGGCGCTGATGGGCTACCCGGTGGAGGGAACCACACTGGAGGATCTGCAGGAGGCCACGGATGTGATGCTGAAGGCCGGGATGTGGGTCATGGACATCAACGACATCCGGGGGCATCTGTCCCGCATGAGCCGGGGGAGGCTGGGGCAGCACATCCATGGGGCCAAGATCCTCTGCTTCGAGATCTGGGACGCCGTGGGGCTGGATGATATCACCGATTACACGGAGCCGGTACCCATTATGGGAACCCCTGTGGGCTACGACACCGTGACCTTCGAGGACATCGGTGCCATCCTCCGCAAATACCACATCGAGGACAAGCTGCCCCGCAATGTGGCCCGGTATCTGCTGGACTATGACCCGGCGCAGGAAACGCCCCAGACCATGACCAACGATGTGGATTACTATATCGTCAATACCCTGCCGGACTCCTGCCAGGCGGCGCTGGAGGCGGCGGAGGAGATGGGAATACCCGCCCATGTGCTGACCACCTACGCCGAGGGGGAGAGCCGGGACTACGGCACCTTTATGGCCTCACTGGCCCATGAGGTGGTGAAGAACGAACGGCCCTTCCGGGCGCCCTGCTTCCTGTTCTCCGCCGGGGAGACGACCACCGCCATTCCTGACAGCAGCCTTATCCGGGGCCATGGCGGCCCGTCACAGGAAATGACGGCGGCCTTTGCCGTGGCAGCGGAGGGGTTGAAGAATGTGTGCCTGCTGTCCATGGACAGCGAGGGTACCGACGGCACCACCCCGGTGGCAGGCGGCCTGACCGACGGCACCACCGGGACTGCTGCCGCAGAGCGGGGCATCGACCTGCGGAAGGCGCTGCGGGAGCACGCCGCCTATGAGGCGCTGGAGCCGCTGGGGGATACGGTGCTCACCGGGAACACGGGAACCAATTTGTGCGATTTTAATGTGCTGTACATCGGTACACAGGAGTAAGGAGGAACTATTATGAAAATTCAGGATTTGCGGGCCAGAGAGATCATCGACTGCAAGGGAAAGCCCCTGCTGGAGGTGGATATCATCACCGAGGACGGCACCATGGGCCGGGCAGCGTCCCCCTCCGGTATCTCCGCCGGGGAACACGAGGCTATGGTGCTGCGGGACGGCGACCGGAGCCGTTATGACGGCAACGGCGTCCGCAAGGCCGTGGAGATGGCGGAGAAGGTGGTCCTGCCTGCCATCCGGGGCATGGACGTGCTGGATCAGCAGGCGCTGGATCGCCGTCTCATGGAGCTGGACGGCACCCCCAACAAGTCCCGTCTGGGGGGCAATGTCACGTACAGCACGTCGCTGGCGGTCATGCGGGCCGGATGCCAGCTGCGCCATGTGTCCCAGTACCGCTATCTGAACCCCGGTGACATTCGCACCATCCCTCTGCCCACCTCGGATATGTTCGCCGGAGGCAGCTATGAGGACGACACCATGCCGGTGCAGGAGACCACCATTGTTCCCTATAAGGCATCCTCCATCGCTGAGGCTACGGAGATCCTCTGCAAGGTCTATAAGAAGCTGCCGGAGGTCATCCGGGAGTTTCAGGGGGGCCGCCGTCCGGAGATCGGCGCCATGTCGGAGTATATGGCCCCCAGCACCGATTTCATGGACTGCCTGGATATCCTCTATGAGACGGCCAAGCGCTGCCACTGCGAGGAGAAGATCGCCTTCCATATGGACTGCGCTTTCAGCGAGATCTACGACGCCAAGCGGGGAACCTATCACTACTGCGGCCGGGAGGTGGATCTGGACGAGATCATCGGCATCCTGAAGCAGGCCACGGAGAAGTATAACTTCCTCTACATCGAGGATCCGGTGGACGAGAACGACTGGGAGGGCTGGGTGAAGGCCGCCAAGGCGCTGGATCGTACCACCCTCTGCGGCGACGACCTCACCGTCACCAACATCGACTATCTTCGCAAGGCGCTGGACATGGGGGCCTGCGGGGCCTTCGTCTTTAAGCCCAATCAGGTGGGGACCGTTACGGAGGCCATGGAGGCCCAGCGGTATGCCGTGGATCACGGAATGTTCTCCATTCCCTCCATCCGGGCGGGCGGCGTCAGCGACGACCCTGTGGCGGACATGGGCATCGCCGGCGGAGCGGCGGCGGTGAAGCTGGGCCCGCCCAAGTTCGGCCACGCCATTCACATCGTCAACTCCCTGCTGCGGGCGGAGACGGAGCTGCCGGAGGCCAAGCCCTTCGACTTCTCACCCTTCGTGAAGTTCTGAGGTACTCACTCTATTGTAAGAGATACTAAGGGAAAATACAAGATTTTTTACAAAATAGTTAATGAAATCGGATACGGCGTAAAAATATTTTTACCAATTTGCTCTCTACACCCCCTCAAGTAGGAGACCGCAGCGGACGCAGAACACGGCGGCGCTGCGGTCTCCTTGCGAAAAAACGGCTTGCGCCGGGGCGGTGGATGCACTATAATAAACTATGATAATATGATAACAAAAAAATCCCGTGCAGGGAGATCCGGGAGGGAAGCACAGTGGAACTGGAGCTGAGGCAGGAACAACAGCTGTCCATGCGGCAGCTGCATAGTCTGCGGCTGCTGCAAATGGGGCGGCTGGAGATACGGGAGTATCTGGAGACCGTGGCGCAGGAAAACCCCACGGTGGAGCTGGAGCTGCCCCACGAGGAGGAGCCTCTGACCCGGCAGGCCGAGCGCTGGCTGGACCGCTGGCGCTGGCTGGAGGAAAACGACCGCCAGAACAGCTACTATGAGCGGCCCAATCAGGAGGAAGAGGACTCCCCCATGAACCGCATCGGCACCGACGGAGGTCTGGCGGAGACGTTGGAGAGCTTTCTGTGCCGCCAGATCGCCGGACTGGAGGTGCCGGAGCGGCAGCGGCAGCTGCTCTACTATCTGGTGGGCTGTCTGGAGGACAGCGGGTACCTCACCGTGCCGCCGGAGGAGCTGGCTGTCGGAGCCGGTGTGCCGGAGGAGGAGCTGCGCCGCGGCATCGCACGGCTGCAGACGCTGGAGCCGGCGGGGGTGGGGGCTGCGGATCTGAGCCAGTGCCTGTACCTGCAGCTGCAGCGCATCGGAGACGACGGCCCCGCCACCCAGATCGTGCTGCACCATCTGGAGGCGCTGGCCAGGAACCGCTATCACCAGATCGCACAGGCCTTGCATATCTCGCAGGAGGAGGTGCGCCAGGCCCAGCAGCGCATCCGGCAGCTGGATCCCCGGCCGGGGCGGCAGTTCAGCCCGCCGGAGCCGGCCCCCATGGTGTACCCGGATGTGTTTGTGGTGGAGCAGGAGGGGGAGTTCGTCTGCGATGACCACCGGCGTCCGGCCCCCATGCTGCACCTGAACCGGTATTATCAGGATCTGTACCGCCAGACGGATGATCCGGAGGTCAAAAAGTATCTGGCGGAGAAGCTGGTGCAGGCGGAGAACGTGTTGTTTGCCCTGCGGCAGCGGGAGAGCACCATGCTGCGCTGCGCCCGGTTCGTGGCGGCGGGGCAGCAGGCATTCTTCCGGGATGGACCCCGTGCCTTGCGGCCCATGTACATGACGGAGGCGGCACAGGCGCTGGACGTGCATCTGTCCACCGTCAGCCGTGCGGTGAAGGACAAGTACCTCCAGTGCCGGCAGGGGGTGTTCCCCCTGAGCTACTTTTTCTCCGCTCCAGCCCCGGACGGCAGCGATGTCAGCCGCCGGGCGGTGCTGCTGCGGCTGCGGGAGCTGATCGACGGGGAGGACAAGGCTCATCCCCTGTCGGATGAAAAGCTGCGGTGCCTGCTGGAGCAGAAGGGCTGTGTTTTGTCCCGGCGCACCGTGGCCAAGTACCGGGAGGAGCTGGGCATCCCCGGCACGGCGGGCCGCCGGGAGTAACAGCATAAGCTTATTTTTTCAAGCAGCAGCGGGGAGCCGAATGGCTCCCCGCTGCTGCTTTCACCTGTGGGAGTGGGATTGGATCACTTCCGCAGCACGGTGTACTTGTCCATAAGCTCGTGGTTGATCTCCACGCCAAGGCCCGGCTTCTGGGGCACGGCAATATAGCCGTCCTTATCCACCACCAGAGGCTCCGTGAGCATCATGTCACGCACCTCGTAGGGCCAGTAGGGAGGATCGTAGCAGTACTCGATGAAGGGGCAGTTGCTGACGGCACCCGCCATATGCAGGGCGGCGGCCATACCCATGCCGTGAGTCCAGGTGTGGGGGGTGTAGATCTTGTTCTCCGCTTCCGCCATGGCCGCCACCTTCCGGTTCTGCACGAAGCCGCCGGAGAGCACCACGTCCATCTGATAGATGTCGAAGCAGTTGTGCTTGATGAGGTCACGGTACTCGTGGACCTGAGCGTTCAGCTCGCCGCCGGCCACATGGAGGGTGGTGCGCTTGCGCAGCTCTGCCAGACCCTCGAAGTCGTAGCCGTACAGGGGCTCCTCGATCCACTCGATGCCGATCTCCTCGAAGGCACGGCACACGTTCAGAGCCTTCTTCAGATCCCACTTGGCCACGGACCGCTTGCCGGTGAAGAACCAGCCCTGATTGGCGTCCACGGCGATCTTCAGCTTGTCGCCTACCCGCTTTTTGATCTCGGCGATGATACGGACGTCCTCGAAGGGATCGTCGTGGTGAGCACGGAGCTTCATCATCTTGAAGCCCTCGGCAATATACCGCTCAGCGTCCTCCACACGCTCCTCCACGGACTTCAGGGAGCCGGTGCTGGCGTAGGCCAGAACCTTGTCCTGCACGCCGCCCAGCATCTTATAGATGGGGAGGTTGGCGTATTTGCCCAGCGCATCCCACACGGCCACCTCCACGCACCAGGGGCGGTAGGCGTACAGGGAGGCGTTGACGAGGCCGGTGTTGATGGCCTCCACCTGCGTGATCTCCTTGCCGATGACCAGCGGGCGGATGTGGGTGTCCCAGATACCCGCCAGCAGCTGGGAGGAGTCGCAGGCGGCACCGTAGCCGTGGATACCGTCATCGGTGATGATCTCAGCGATGGTAACGAACAGCTTGGTCTCCGGATTGCCGGGGTTCCAGGTGGAGGGGAAGGGATGGGGCAGGGGGACTTCCACCACCTGCAACTTAGCGTCGATAATTTTCACGGTTATATCCTCCTATTCGTGTCCAAGAGTTGGATGGGATCAGGCGGCGTCCTGAGCGGCCTTGGCATCCTTGCCACGGCCCACGTGCTTGTTCAGCAGGAAGGACACCAGGCAGATGAGCACCAGCGTGATGGCAAGTCCCACGAAGGCACCGCCTTTCATCAGGCCGCTGACGATATAGCCAACCAGAGACGATCCGGCAACCGTCAGGGCATAGGGCAGCTGCGTTCTCACGTGGTCGATGTGGTCGCAGGAGGAGCCCATGGAGGACATGACGGTGGTGTCGGAGATGGGGGAGCAGTGGTCGCCGAAGATACCGCCGGACAGCACCACGCCGATGGCCATACCTACGGGGGCACCGATGGAGATGGCCAGAGGCACGGCGATGGGGATGAAGATGGCGAATACGCTCCAGGAGCTGCCGGTGGAGAAGGAGGTCAGGCAGGTAGCGATGAAGATGATAGCGCACATAGAGGTGGGGGTCAGGAAGCTCTCGCAGGTGCTGACGATCCAAGTGGAAGTGCCGCAGGCGGAGCAGATGCTGCCGATGCCCCAGGCCAGCATGAGGATCATCAGGACCTCCATCATGCCCGTGCAGCCCTCGATGAAGGTGCTCAGGGCCTTCTTGAAGTTCCAGACCTTGCTGATCATGCCCATGATGATGGCGGCGATGGAGGCCAGAATGAAGGCGGTATCCAGCGCACGCAGGGAGCTGCCGTTGGCCAGCGCACCAAAGAAGCCATTGGTCTTGATGTCACCGGTGTAGAACAGGCCCACGAAGATGAACACCAGCAGCACGATGACGGGAACCAGCATATTCCAGATGGAGGGCTTGGCACCTTCCGGCAGATCCTCCTGCTCGATCTCACGGCGGATCTCGGCGCCGTCACGGAACAGCTTGCCGGTGAGCAGCGCACGGTCCTCGGCCTTCTTCATGGGGCCGTAGTCCCAGCCGGTGACGGCGATGATGAGCACCATGAGGATGGAGCCGATGGTGTAGTACTGATAGGGGATACCGGCTGCGAAGTCTACCTGAGGATTGCCGTTATAGCCGGTGGAGGTGTAGAAGGTGGCGATGAGGCCGATGATGTAAGCGCCCCAGGCGGAGATGGGGAACAGAGTGGGGACGGCCGCCGTGGTGGAGTCCACGATGTAGGCCAGCTTCTCACGGGAGACCTTTACCTTATCGGTAAAGCTGCGGCAGATGGGGCCCACCAGCACGGGGTTGGTGGAATCGGAGAACCAGACGAACACGCCGCCCAGCCAAGTCAGCACCTGAGCGCCCCGGCGGGTCTTGCCGGCGCCGTGGCTGACGGCATTGGCGAAGGCTTGGGCACCTCCGTTCTTTTCCAGCAGCAGCGACAAACCGCCGCAGAAGGTGGTCAGCGCCAGGATGCGCTGGTGGTCGGTATCCTCGAAGCCGGGGAGGATGTAATCGAAGAAGGTGCTGTAAAAGCCCTCCCACAGATTACCGCCGCACAGCATCACGGCGCCGACGAACACGGCAATGAACAGGGACAGCACGACCTGGCGTGTGATGACCGCCAGGACAATGGCCAGCAGAGGGGGAACGATGGCCAATAGGGTAGGTGAAAACTCCATATGTCGTCCTTTCCTCACTCGAAGAGTGAAACATAAATTCTGCGGTCCGTGGACCGTCTGCCTATAGTAATAGCAAGTGGCGTGCCAGTCTGAGAAACGGCGATTTTTCGGGGATTTTGGGGGGGCGGTAAAAGAGATGTGCAGCATTTTGTCAAAAATATTTGATTTTGCATCCGGATACTGGTGTTTTCTGTCAAGAGAATTTGACAAGTCCGGAGAAATATGAAGAAATTGTAAAAAATTGACGTATGGGGGAGTACTTGTGGGGGCTACTCCGAAGGCAGATGCTTTGCCAGAAGTGGTTGATTACCTCCGGCGGGTATAGCTTTCCCCTGATCGCAGCAGAAAGCCTGCACCGTCGTGTCATCCGGTTTCTTGTTGCGTCATTGCCAAGCCAGTGCGCACACTGGCTGTGGCAATCCGTCCCCCACGGTAGAGCAGCAAGCTTCTTCAACCACCCAATAAAGCGGCAGCGTGAGTAGGAGAAAGGCGATTCCCTGTTTTGGCGGGATTTAGGAAGTAACTCTTGCACAGAAAAGAGGAAGTCTTGAAACCTAAGGTTTCAAGCGGCATTCTTTGGTAACTTTCTGCTGCTATTGGCAGAAAGTTACCCGCCGGAGGCAAAAAGAAAAAGCCACCCGCCGGAGGCAAAATACGACACATTTGCAAAGCGGCCTTGTAATGACGGAAGCATCCGTCATCGCCACGACAGGGGCTTCCCCTTGATTCCGGTGGTGGGGTCTGGTATAATATTCGGGACTTTTCCCCGGCGGAGAGGTCAGAAAGCGAGTGATACCATATGCCTTTTCAGAAAATGACCATCGATGATATTCCGGTGATCGCCCCATATTTCCGCTTCGTCACCACAAATACTTGCGACTTCACCGTAGGCGGGATGTTCATGTGGCGGGACTACTTCCACATGGCGTGGCAGGTGGAGGACGGCGTGCTGTACTCCACCCTCACCGGTGAGGACGGAAATCTCTACTACAACCTGCCCCTGGGGGAGGATATCCCCGCCGGACTGCGGCAGTGCCTGACCCGCCATCCGGAGCGGCCGGTGCGGTTCTGCACCATCCCGGAGGCGGAGCTGCCCCTGTTCCGGGAGCTGCCGGGCCGGGTGGAGATCACGGAGGAGGAGAATTTTGCCGACTATCTGTACTCCGCTGAGGAGATGATCCAGCTGTCCGGCAAGAAGTTCAGCGGCCAGCGCAACCACATCAGCCGTTTCCTCCGTACCTGCCAGAGCTGGAGCTTCGAGCCGCTGGACAGCACCGACGCAGCGGAGGTGGAGGCCTTTTTCCACACCCTGAACAAAAAACTCAACTACGCCCCCGGAGAGGCGGCGGAGGAAAACCACAAGGTGCAGGAGGTGCTGGAGCATCTGGATCAGTACGGTCTGGTGGGCGGCGTCCTCCGGGCTGACGGGGCCATCGTGGGCTTCACACTGGGGGAGGTGCTGCGGGACACCCTGTATATCCACATCGAGAAGGCGGATCGGGACTACCCCGGCGCCTATCAGATGCTGTGCCGCCAGTTCTGCACCGCCTATGCCGACGGTCTTGCGTATGTGAACCGGGAGGAGGACATGGGGGATCTGGGCCTGCGGAAGGCCAAGCGGGATCTGCACCCGGTGACGCAGCTGAAGAAGTACACCGTGGAGGTGTGGTGATCGTCCCCTGCCTGCGGACAAAACGGTTGCGCCGTGCCGCAGAATGAAGTATAATCAAAGAGCATTCCATGAAAAAATGACAGGAGGCCTTTCTCATGCAAAAACTGGAGAAACAATTTCATATCCACTGTGTGGAGGGCGACGTGGGCCGGTATGTGATCCTGCCCGGCGACCCCGGCCGCTGCGAAAAAATCGCCGCCCTGTTTGACAACGCGCACTTCGTGGCCCAGAATCGGGAGTACACCATCTACACCGGCACCCTGCTGGGGGAGAAGGTCTCCGTCTGTTCCACCGGCATCGGCGGCCCCTCGGCCTCCATCGCCATGGAGGAGCTGCACAATATCGGCGCCGACACCTTTATCCGGGTGGGTACCTGCGGCGGCATCGATCTGGATGTCCGCTCCGGCGACGTGGTGGTGGCCACCGGCGCCATCCGCTTCGAGCATACCAGCCGGGAGTATGCGCCCATCGAGTACCCCGCCGTGGCCAACTTTGAGGTGACCACAGCGCTGGTGGAGGCGTCCCGTGCGCTGGGCAAGCGGACGCAGGTGGGCGTGGTGCAGTGCAAGGACGCCTTCTACGGTCAGCACAGCCCTGCCAGGATGCCGGTGTCCTATGAGCTGCTGAACAAGTGGGAGGCGTGGAAGCGTCTGGGCGTCAAGGCCAGCGAGATGGAGTCCGCTGCCCTGTTCGTGGTGGCGGATGCGCTGGGCTGCCGCTGCGGCTCCTGCTTCCATGTGATCTGGAATCAGGAGCGGGAGGCCGCCGGTCTGGATCAGGACATGAGCGAGGACACCACCTCCGCCGTGCAGGTGGGCGTGGAGGCCCTGAAGCGCCTCATCGCCGCCGATCGGTTCCAGAAGGAGCAGTAAGGGGACAAGGGCATAAAACTCCCTGTGGGGCTGGCGGAGCAAGGAGGGCATCGAGATGTGGAAGCAGAATCGATCATTATTCGCCTACTTCCGATTCATGGGCTATGTGATGATGATTGTGGGCATCTACCTGATCGTAAACGGGATCAAGGACTATGCAGAGCAATCCCGCCAGAATGACTGGCTCACCACGCAGGCAACGGTCACGGATGTCTCCAGCGAGGTAGTCCGCTCTTCGCCCGGAAGGCATGGTAGCAACAGCAGTACCTACTACATTATGGCGTATGAGTATGCCGTGGACGGAGAAACCTATACGGGCCGAACAGGACGTATGTCATCGCCCCGTCTGATTGGTACTGTCATTACCGTGAAATATGACCCGGAAATGCCGGAAGAGAATACGGCGATTCTCTCTCCCAATACCCACAATCTGCTGGTCCTTTTGATTTTGGGAACGGCCATCGCAGTGGTGGGCTTTTCCCTCTCTGGGGTGCTGGAGCTACTTCGCAGCCTTCTGCGAAGGACGCACACAGAGGAGCTGAAGAAATCGGTTCCGGAGACAGACACGGGATTTGATTCAACGGCCATTGCAAAAATCCCGGCGAAGCAGTGGGTCCCCCGACTTGCGGCTTGGCTTCTTGCGTTCGTCGCCCTCGTCCTTTTCGTGAAATTCTTCCTCACGTCGGGAACTTCGGACTTGGATAAGTTCCGCAAGGCCGCAGCGGCAGCCGGCTATACTGCCGTGGACTCTACGGAGGATATCCGCCAGAGCTGGGGCGTCGGTTCCATGCTGATCCGCTCTGTTTCCGTGCATGAGGACTCTCTGCGGTTGGACTACTGCAGGCTGGATTCCGCAGATGCCTGCTACCGTTTCTATGCCGCTGCGACCCTCCCCATCACCGGTGAGGTGACGGAGAGCAATACCTTTACTGGTCAGGTCTATGCCGTGGACAGCCCCACGAATTTCGCAGCAAAGATCCGCAGTGGACAGATAATGCTCTATGTGTATACCACGCAGGAGGGCAAGGCCGATGTGCTTGCGTTTCTGGAAGCTGCGGGCTGGTGGAGCGAATAAGAGGACGAAAATCCCATATACGGGATGCCAAGGGAATAAAGAATAAGGCTGGCAGGTCAATGACCTGCCAGCCTTGTTCTTTCGGCGTTGATGGATACTTGCAGCGCCCGATGGCACCTCGTTATACACGCAGAGAATTTTCCGCATTGGAAAGGGGCCTCTTACGTCTCCTCGAAGAGACTGGCCTGATAGGGCAGGGGGGAGCGCCCGATCTGACGGAACTGGGCGGCGTTTTCCTCCGCCAGAGTATCGCAGATGGCCATTTTCCGGATGATATTTTTCACGGTGCTGTCCAGCGTCGTCCCCTCCCGATAGTCGGCGGGGAAGATGAAGTCCACCCGGCCCTTGCTCAGCAGATCCTCCACCCCCTGACGGTTCTCCTCCTGATACACGGCGATGGCCTGCCCGCCGTAGGCCCGCATCATCTTCATGCACGGCACGTCCGACAGGCCGTCCCCCACATAGATCATGTTGGTGAAGGGGATGCGCTTGCTGTCGTCGGGCATGGAGTCGTTGAGGGTCTTGTCGTCGGACACATCCAGCACACCCTTATTGATACGGTAGACGAACTGGGTCTTGTTGGTGAAATTCACGTCCAGCTTGGGCCAGCAGGCCAGCCCCTCCTCGTTGTAGAAGAACTCGCAGGCGTAGATCTCCCGGAACTCATGGGCGATGCCGCTGCCCTCGATGATCTCCCGCAGACCGGAGGAGATGACGTAGTGCTCGATCTCCACCCCCAGCTGCTGGCCGAAGGCGTTGATGCGGCGGAACCACTCCCGCACGCCGGGAAAGAGTACCATGTCCCGGCCGCAGCGCACCAGAAAGTCCCGGTCCAGCCGCCGGTTCTGCTCCCGGCACTCATGGATCATGGTGTACATATAGGCCAGCAGGCCATCCATGTGGTTATCCCGGCCAAAGCCGTTGGCCTTCTGCCAGAACTGGGCCGGGGTATACCCCAGCTCCGGGATGAAGGTGTAATTCTCCATGTCCGTGGTACACAGGGTCTTGTCAAAATCGTACAACAGGGCGATGATGGGGCGGGCCATAGTGTCACTCCTTTGATGGGTTGGATAGCAGATAGCAAGCAGGGGCGGCTCACAGGAGCCGCCCCACGGTATTTAGTGTTCGCTGTTATAGTTGCGCCCGAACTTCAGGTCGTCTAAATTGAAGTCCGCCGAGAAGGGGGACTCCGTCTTGGCGGGCTCCTCCGCCGGGGCCTCCTGCGGGGCGGGTTCTTCTGCCGGAGCCTCGGCTTCCTCTGCGGGAGCCTCCTCCACCGGTGCGGCGGGCTCCTCCGCAGCGTCTGCCACGGGGACACGGCCCTCCTCCGGGGCGGGCAGGGTCACAGGCTGGCCCTCCTCCACCTCTGCCTCCGGCAGAGAGCGCAGGAAGCTCACCTGCTGGGCGCAGAGGTCTGCGCTGCGGCGCAGGAAATCGGACAGGCTGGCCTGGGCCATGGTCAGCTTGTGCTGGGCCTGCGCCACCTGCTGCTCCAGCTGGGCCACCTGCCGGTTGGCCTCCTCCTGAGCGTCCGAGAGCATCTTGTCCCGCTGGGCCTGTGCGTCGGAGACCATCTGGGCCGCCATCCGCTGGGCCGACAGCAGGGTGGAGCGCATGGCGTCCTCGGTGGCCCGATACTCCTCCACCTTCTCCGCCAGCACCTTCAGCTTGGCCTTCAGGGCGGCGTTGTCCTTATACAGGGCGGTATAATCCTCCGTCAGCGCATCCAGAAACTCGTCCACGGCGGCCATGCCGTAGCCATTGTTGAAGCCGGATGCCTTGGGGAACGTCTTTTCGGAAACTTCCTGCGGTGTAAACATGATCTATCCCTCCGATTTACATCTCTATCCGGCCCTTACAGGTACAGGCCGTTGTTCTCCAGCTCGTCGATCAGGTCGCCCATGAGATCCACGGAATAGGGCGTGATGATATAGGTATTGGTGGAGACCTTCTTGATCTTCCCGTCACCGGCGTAGGCCACGCCGGAGAGGAAATCCACCAGCCGCCGGGCCACATCCTTGTTGGTACCCTCCAGATTCAGCACCACCGTGCGCTTTTCCCGCAGATGGTCAGCGATCTCCGAGGCGTTTTCAAAGCGCTCCGGCTTTACCAGCACCACCTTCAGCTGGGTGGTGGCGTGGATGTTCACCACCTTGTTGCGCCGCTCCTCCGCAGGGACCTCCTTGCGGCGGGAGGACTCACGGGGTTCACGGGGCTCGAAGTAGGTCGGCTCGCTGTCACGGCCCACATCCTCCTCGTAATCGTCATCCTCATCGTCATAGGGATGAATGATCTTCTTAAATTCGTCCATCAGGCTCATGGAAAGACCCTCCTGTTTCTTTATTTGGTATAATCCCTGGCACCGAAAATAGCAGTCCCCACCCGGACCATATTGCTGCCGGCCCGGATGGCATCGGCAAAGTCGCCGCTCATGCCCATGGAGATGTATTCTAATTTATTATCGTATATTTTCCCGTTTATGTCAACATAAAGACGGTGCATTTTCTCGAAATATACCAGATTGCCGTGGGGGACCGTCTCCACCGGCGGGATGGTCATCAGTCCCCGGACCCGGACATGGGGCAGCTCACGGGCCAGAACGGCCGCCGCCTCCGTCTCCTCCGGGGCAAAGCCGCTCTTGGCCTCCTCGCCGCCGATGTTCACCTCCAGCAGGATATCCTGCACCAGCTGCTGCCGGGCAGCCTCCTTCTCCACCTCCCGCAGCAGGGCCTCGGAGCCGATGGATTGGATGAGAGCGGCCTTGCCCACCACCTGCCGCACCTTGTTGCGCTGCAGATGGCCGATGAAGTGCAGGGGCGCTCCGTCATAGGCGTTCTGAGCCAGCTTGGCGGTCATCTCCTGCACCCGGTTCTCCCCCAGAGCGTCCACTCCGGCGGCGATGGCCTCCTGACAGGCGGCGGCGTCGTTCATCTTGCTGGCGCCCACCAGAAAAATGTCCCGCTCGCTGCGGCCGCTTTCTCGGGCGGCCTCCGCCATCTCCCGCCGCACGGCGGCAATGTGTTCCGTAATGGTCATACAGATCTTTCCTTTCCCGATGGAATCTATTTATGTGGCTGCACTTATTGGCCGATGGTATCTGCTGGGCGGCTGCTACTGCACGATCTGTCCGCCGGAGAGCTTACTGGAGGTGACGATGACCTCGTCCCCCGGCCGCAGGACGGAAACGTCCTGACTCGGGCTGGCAGCCTGCACCAGACTGTATCCGTCGCCCCGATAGACCATGGACACCGGCTTGAAGCTGGCCACCTTGCCCACCACGCAGTAGACCCCCAGCTGGTTGTCCTCACTCATCCGCAGGGCGTTGGTGGGGATCCGCAGTCCCTCATAGGACCGCAGCACCAGCTGAGCCGCCTGATGGCGCAGCTGGGTGGTCTGGGCCAGATACTCCCGGCAGGTCAGCACCACCGCCTGCTTGCCGTCCTCGGCGGCACTGAGATAGGTGACCTGGGCGTCGATATCCTGCTGAGCGCCCTTGGAAAACCGCAGGGTCAGCCAGTCACCCTTCGCCAGCTGCTGGGCCTGCTCCGCAGTGATCACGGCGGTGTAGTACCACTTCTCCCCGATGATGAGCTTTCCCAGAGAGCTGCCGCCGGTCTGGCCGGAGGGCAGTCCCTCCAGCTGGGAGGGGGTCACGGACTGCAAAAAATCCGGCGTCAGCAGGGATTCATAGCCGTTGCAGGCGGCGGAATAGGTGCCGGAGTGCTCTGCCGTCACCGTCCGGGCCCCGGAGAGGGAGCTTCGCAGAGCGGACAGCTCTCCTTGCACCGTGGCGATGTCCGCCTCGATCTCCTCGCCGGAGGAGTAGGTGTGGCTGCGCTTGAGGATGGCGGCCTTCAGCTGGGCCGTCTGATCCGCCGCATCGTCGTAGTCGCCGCCGGAGAGGGAACGGCGGATGCTCAGCAGGCTCTCGGTGATGGAGCCGTCCAGCTTCAGGGTGGCGTCGGGGTTCAGATAGGAGGATAGGGCGAATTGCAGCTGCTGCAGCTGCAACTCCTTGGCCTCGATCTGCTGCACGGTGTCCAGTGCATCGCTGCCGCTGTATACCGTGGCTACCGTCTGGCCCTTGCCCACCCGTTCGCCCTCGCTGACCTCATGGCGCACGGTGCCGCTTTCGCCGGAGAGGACCTCCTCGTCCCGGACCAGCCAGCCGCTGACGTCGATGGTGTCCTCGGCGGAACTCTGATAGACCAGCGTGGTGGTGAAGGGGTCCGTCAGGGCAAAATAGCCCTGTGCGGCGAAGTACAGCGCAATGGCCGCCAGCAGGGCGATGCTGAGAAAGCGGAAAACACGGGTGTTGTTCATGGCTCCTCCTTGGTGGAATGTTGGGACGCCTCACTCGTCCGACGGCAAGCAGGGCTCCTCCTGCAGCGAGACGGGGTGAATGGGAACGATGGTGGAAATAGCGTGCTTATAGATGATCTGCTGCTTGCCGTCGGTGTCCAGCACCACGGTGAAGCAGTCAAAGCCCGTCACCACGCCCCGCAGTTGAAAGCCGTTCATCAGAAAGATGGTCAGGGGAATGCTTTGCTTGCGGGCCTTAGTGAGGAAAATTTCCTGAAGGTTGTTGTTCTTTTGCATATCGTCTGCTCCTTTTCTCTGTTGGCGGACGATGTGCCGTCCGCTCCTGGGCTTATCGTAAGCCAAGAGCGGTGAGATATTCTGTCGCATTTTGCAGGCCTTGGGGAAAATTCGGCTCCTCTCCCCACAGGATCCAGTGGATGTCCGGGTTGCGCCGCAGCCATGTCAGCTGCCGCTTGGCGTACTGCCGGGAGCGAAGCTTGACCTCTTCGACGGCCTCGGCCACGGTGCAGCGGCCGTCTGCCGCCGCCAGAAACTGCTTGTAGCCGATGGCCTGCCACGCCGTAGCGGTGGGAGGCAGTCCCGCTGCCAGCAGGGCCTGCACCTCCTCCAGCAGCCCCTGCCGCACCATCTCATCTACCCGCAGGTCGATGCGTCGGCGCAGCTGCGCCCGATCCTGAAAGCTCAGGCCAATGTAGGCGGCCCGGTAGCGGGGCGGCTGCTGCCGGGTGCGGTGGTCGTGCTGGGTGATGGTCTCGCCGGTCTCATACCACACCTCCAGCGCCCGGAGGATGCGTTTTTCGTCGCCGGGATGGAGCCGTGTGGCGCTATCCGGGTCGATGGCCCGCAATTCCGCCAGCAGCGGGCCAATGCCCTCCTGCTCCAGCCGCTGCTGCAAACGCTGCCGGGTCACACCACCGGCGCTTCCGGCGGCAAAGTCCGTGCCGCGGATCAGGGCCTCCAGATACAGCCCCGTGCCGCCCACCAGAATAGGGCGGCGGCCCCGGCGGAGGATATCCTGCACACAGACATCGGCCTCCGATACGAACCGGGCCACGGACCAGCTCTCGGCGGGATCGGCCACGCCCACCATGTGGTGGGGGATGCCCTCCATCTCCCCCGGAGTGGGGGCGGCGGTGCCGATGGCCATGCCCCGATAGATCTGCATGGAGTCCACGGACACCACCTCGCCGCCGAAGCGGCGGGCCAGCGCCACGCCCATTTTCGTTTTTCCTGTGGCGGTGGGACCCACCACGCAGATGATCTGTGGGATCATAGGGGACTCCTTTCCCGATCGTTCTTTCTTTTTTTGCCGCCGGCGGGGCGCTTTCCCGGCTGCTGAGGAAAGTATGCCGCCGGAGGCAGCAGAGAAATTTACGCCCGCTTGAACATCTTCTCCATTTCATATTTGGAAAGCTTCACAGCCACCGGGCGGCCATGGGGGCAGTAGCGGATCTCCCCGCTCTGCACCTTATCCGCCAGCGCCTGAAGCTCCGAGGGATCGGACCACATCCCCGCCTTGATGGCGGATTTGCAGGCCATGGTCTGGAGCAGACTGTCCCGTGCGGCAGCGGGATCGGCCCGGTTCAGCCGCAGATCCTCTGCCAGCTCCTCCAGAGCGGCGGGGACATCCCCCACCTCCAGATCCGACGGCACCTGCCGCACCAGCACCGTGCCGTCTCCGAAGTCCTCGCACACAAAGCCGAATTCCTCCAGCAGCGGCAGCTGCTCCAGCAGGGAGGCGGCATCCTCCGCCGACAGCTCCACCGCCAGCGGCGACAGAAGCTGCTGGGACATCACCGGCTGGGTATGATTTTTCAGGGCATCGAACCGCACCCGCTCATGGGCGGCGTGCTTGTCGATGAGCCACACATTTTCCTGGTCGTCCTCGCAGATGATATACGTCCGCAGCACCTCGCCGGCCACCCGCCATGGGGTCTGGCACACTGGCTCCACCGTCTGCTGCGCTGCACTCTGCGGGGCAGCTTTCTCCTCTGCGGGGGAGGAAACGATCGTCTCCTGCACCGGCTCCGCCGGGACGGGGACGGCCCTCTCCGGCATGGGTGCTGCCGGGGCTGACGGTTCCTCCTGCACGGCGGGGGGCGTGATGCGATAGCTGACGCCGGAGGAGGTGACGGTGAAGCTCTCCCCCCTTCGGGGGGCCACATCGTGAACCTCCAGCGGCTGGGAGACCGGTGCGGCGGGCCGGACGGTGTAGGAGCCCAGAGGCTTCTTCTCCTCCGGCTGCGGCGCCCGCTCCCGGTACTGCTGCACCGTCATGGTCTGGTAAAAGGACTCCTGCCGGGGCTTTTTGGGCTGCGGAGTCGGTGTATTCAGGGCGTCCAGCACCGTGTAGTACACGGCGTTGAAGGCATCCTTGTCGTTGACAAATTTCACCACCGTCTTGGCGGGGTGGACATTGACGTCCAGCCGGTCGGCGGGCATGGTGAGCCGCAGCACGCAGCCGGGGAACTTTCCCTTCAGCAGTTGGTTGCGGTAGGCCTCCTCCAGCGCCGCCGTCAGCAGTTGGCTCTTGATGAACCGGCCGTTGACGAAGAACAGCTGGCGGCCACGGGTGCCGTGGCCGTTGAGGGGCTTGGTGACGAAGCCCTCCACGGAGATATCGCCGCTGCGGCCGCTGATGGGCAGCAGCCCCATGGTGAAGTCCCGCCCCATGGCGGCGTACACCGCCGACTGCAGGTCTCCGTCACCGGGGGTATGCAGCAGCTCCACACCATCCCGGATGAGCTTGAAGGAGATTTCCGGGTGGCTCAGGGCCAGATGCTGCACGATACCGCTGACGGCGGCCCCCTCGGCAGAATCCTTCTTCATGAATTTCATTCGGGCGGGGGTGTTGTAAAACAGGTCCCGGACGCAGATGGTGGTACCCTCCGGGCAGCCCACCTCCTCCACCTGACCGGGGACGCTCCCCTCCAGATGCAGGGAGGCCCCTGTCTCCGCCCCCGTCCGCCGGGAGAAGATATCCACCCGTGACACGGCGGAGATGGCGGCCAGCGCCTCACCCCGGAAGCCCAGCGTACCGATGGCGGTCAGATCTGCCGCCGTCCGCAGCTTGCTGGTGGCATGGCGCAGGAAGGCCGTGGGCAGCTGCTCGGCGTCGATGCCGCAGCCGTTGTCAGCGATCCGCAGATAGGTCAGCCCGCCGTGCTGGATCTCCACCACAATGGCAGAGGCCCCGGCGTCGATGGCGTTCTCCAGCAGCTCCTTGGCCACGCTGGCGGGCCGCTCCACCACCTCGCCGGCGGCAATGAGGTCCGCCACGTGGCTGGGCAGGCATTGAATATCAGGCATAGAGCACTCCTTTCATAGAGGTTCGTGGACGGGATAAACTCCCGTCAGCTCAGCTTCTTTTTCAGCTCGTACAGCAGGTTCAGGGCCTCCAGCGGGCTGAGGGTGTCCGCCTGCGTCCGGCGCAGCTGGTCGATGACCTCCCCCTCCGACAGGGCCGTCAGGGATACCTGATCCTCCTGCGCCTGCACCGCCGGGGCGGGCCGCCCGGCTTCTTCCTCCAGTTGGCAGAGGATCTTCTTGGCCCGATTGACTACCGTGGACGGCAGACCCGCCAGGCGGGCCACCTCGATGCCGTAGCTGCGGTCTGCGCCGCCGGGGATGATCTTCCGTAGGAAGATGATATCCTCCCCACGGGTCTTGACGGCGATGTTATAGTTCTTCACGCCGGGGAGGGTCCCCTCCATGGCGGTCAGCTCGTGATAGTGGGTGGCGAACAGGGTCTTGGCCCCCAGCTTCTTGGGATCGGCACAGTATTCCAGCACCGCCCGTGCGATGCTCATGCCGTCGAAGGTGGAGGTACCCCGACCGATCTCATCCAGGATCAAAAGGCTCCGGGAGGTGGCGCAGCGGAGGATATCGCTGACCTCCGTCATCTCCACCATAAAGGTGGACTGCCCCGCCGACAGGTCGTCGGAGGCGCCAATGCGGGTGAAAATGCGGTCTACGATGCCAATGCGGGCGGCCTTAGCCGGCACGAAGGAGCCGATCTGGGCCATGAGCACCATCAGGGCCACCTGCCGCATATAGGTGGACTTACCCGCCATGTTGGGGCCGGTGATGATGGCGGCCCGGTTTTCCTTCTCCCCCATATAGGTATCATTGGGGACGAACATGGCGTCGGGGCGCATACACTCCACCACCGGATGGCGGCCGTCATGGATTTCAATGACCCCGGACTCGTCCACCACCGGGCAGCAGTAGTTGTTCTTCACCGCCACCGCCGCCAGCGAGCACAGGCAGTCCAGCTCCGCCACTACGGCGGCGGCTCCCTGCACACGGGTCACGGCATCGCACAGGGTCTGGCGCAGCCGGGTGAACAGCTCATATTCCAGCGCCGCATCCCGGTCGGAGGCAGAGAGAATATCGTGCTCCAGATCCTTCAGCTCCTGGGTGATGTAGCGCTCACCGTTGACCAGCGTCTGCTTGCGGATGTATGTCTCCGGCACCAACTCCTTAAAGGAGTTGGAGACCTCGATGTAGTAGCCGAATACCTTGTTATAGCCGATCTTCAGGGTGCGGATGCCGGTCTTTTCCTTCTCGGCAGCCTCCATGGAGGCGATGATGCCCTTGCCGCCGTGGAGGATGCCCCGCAGCCGGTCTACCTCCGGGTCAAAGCCGTCCCGGATGAACTCACCCTCCCGCACGGAGAAGGGGGGATCGTCCTGCAAGGTCCTGCCGATGACCTCCGCCAGATCCTCCAGCGGATCCAGACGGGCGCCCAGTTCCCGCAGATGTCCGCCCTCGAAGGCGGCCAGCTGCTGCCGGATGGCAGGCAGATGATCCATGGCGTTTTTCAGGGACACCATGTCCCGGCCTCCGGCGCTGCCGTAGACGATGCGGCCCATAAGACGCTCCATGTCCCCGATGCCGGTGAGGGCCAGGATCAGCTCCTCCCGCTGCACGGTGTGCTTCACCAGCGCCGCCACGGCGTCGCTGCGCCGTGCGATGGCGGAAACGGACAGCAGGGGCCGCTCCAGCCAACTTCGCAGCAGCCGTGCGCCCATGGCGGTCCTGGTCTTGTCCAGCACCCACAGAAGGCTGCCCTTTTTCTCCTTGCCCCGCAGAGTTTCCGTCAGCTCCAGATTCCGCCGGGCCGTCAGATCCAGCTCCATGAACTGCCCCTGCCGGTAGTAGTCCAGCCGGTCTACGTGCTCCAGATCCGTTTTCTGGGTGTCATGGAGGTAATCCAGCAGCGCCCCCAGCGCCAGCATGGCCGCCGGGTTGTCACGGGGCAGCCGCTGGGCGGCATCGTCCCCGAACTGCTGGCGGATGCGCTTTTCGGCGGCGGGCAGCTGGAATCGCCCGGCGGGCAGGCGCTCCACGTGGCACCGGAGCTTGTCCTCCAGCAGCGCCCGCAGGGCCGTATCCTCGGCGGCGCCGGGATTCAGCACCGCCTCCGCCGGGGCGAAGCGCCCCAGCTCATTTTGCAGGTGGGCCTCCCGATCCGGCCCGGAGAAGGCCGTCACATGGGTCTGCCCCGTGGAGATATCGCACACACTGAACCCGGCGTAGTCTCCGTCCAGATAGATTCCGGCGCAGAAGTTGCTGCGCCCCTCCTCCAGACAGGCGGAGTCGATGACGGTACCCGGCGTCACGATGCGGACGATGTCCCGTTCCACCAGCCCCTTGGCGGCGGCAGGATCCTCCGTCTGCTCGCAGATAGCCACCTTGTAGCCCTTGGCGATGAGCCGGGCGATATAGGCGTCGGAGGCGTGGTACGGGATGCCGCACATGGGGATCTTCTCCTCAAAGGACTTGTTCTTGTCCTTATCCCGTGTGGTAAGGGTCAGATCCAGCTCACGGGATGCCTTCCGGGCGTCGTCCCCGAACATCTCGTAAAAATCCCCCAGCCGAAAGAACAGGATAGAGTCCTTGTTTTGCTCCTTGATTTCCATATATTGGCGCATCATGGGCGTCATTTCTGCCATACCCTCATACCTCTTTCTGCCAGAAATAAGTGAAAGCGATCGAATTTGGTGGAAAAATCTGTTGAAAAGTGCAAAACTCCGGGCTGACAGGTGGAAAACTCTTCCACCCGCCCATTTACTGAGGGAGGGTCATACCATCTCCCCGAACAGCGCCCAGGTGTTGCTGTCGGTGATGCGTACCTGCCGGTACTGGCCCAGAGCGGCCTCGTCTCCCACCAGATGTACCAGCCGCCCTCCCGCCGTCCGGGCGGACAAGGGCCAGCGTGCGTCGTCGGTGCGGCCGTCCACCAGCACACGCAGGGTCTGGCCCACATATCGGGCGTGGAGCCGGGCAGAGATATCGTTCTGCACGGCGCAGAGGGTGTCGAACCACTTCTGCTTCTCGCTGCGGGGGACGGGATCGTCCATTTTGGCCGCCGGCGTACCGGGCCGGGGAGAGAAGATGAAGGTGAACAGGGCGTCGAATTCCACCTGCCGCACCAGCTCCACCGTCTCCATGGCCTCCGCCTCCGTCTCGCCGGGGAAGCCGATGATGACGTCCGAGGTCAGCACCAGATCGGGCATGACCTTCCGGGCATAGGTGATGAGCTCCAGATACTTGGCCCGGTCATAGGGCCGGTTCATGGCCCGCAGCACCCGGTCGCAGCCGGACTGCACCGGCAGGTGCAGCTGGTGGGCCACGTGCCTGCTCCGGGCCATGGTGTCAAACAACTTGGGGGTGGCGTCCTTGGGCTGGGAGGACATGAACCGGATCAGATAGTCTCCCTCGATCTTGTCCAGCTCCTGCAGAAGATCGGCAAAGTCCCACGGCGTCTCCAGATCCTTGCCGTAGGAGTTGACGTTCTGCCCCAGCAGAGTGATCTCCTTATACCCCTCGGCGGCCAGCTGCCGCACATCGTCGATGATGCACTGAGGCTCCCGGCTGCGCTCCCGGCCCCGGACGTAGGGGACGATGCAGTATGAGCAGAAGTTGTTGCACCCGTACATGATAGACACCCACGCCCGGACATTGCCTTCCCGCACCACGGGCATCCCCTCGGCGATGGTGCCGTGTTCATCCTCCACGGAGAACACACGCCCCCGTCGGGTGTAGACCCGGTACAGAAGCTCCGGGAACTTCCACAGCGCCTGCGGCCCGAACACCAGATCCACGTGGCGGTAGCTCTGGCGCACCTTCTCCGCCACTTCCGGCCGCTGGGCCATGCATCCGCACAGGCAGATGACCTGCTCCGGGTTCTGCTTTTTCGTGTGGGTCAACGCCCCCAGATTGCCGTAGACCCGCTTTTCGGCGTGATCCCGGATGGCGCAGGTGTTCAGCACCACGATATCCGCCTGAGCGGCATCGTCGGTGAACTGGCAGCCCATGTCCCGCAGCATACCCAGAATGTGCTGGCTGTCGGCCACATTCTGCTGGCAGCCGAAGGTGTCCACCAGCGCATAGACGGGCTTGCCCCGCTGCTGATGGAGGGCCGCCAGCTGGCGGGTATACTCCCGCTGCCGCTCCAGCTGCGCTTCGTCCAGAAGAACTGTTTTTCTATCCAATGGGTACCTCCCCGCCCCGGTGGGATATCGGGGCGCTATCTTCCATATTTATCATGTCAGTATACCATATTTCTCTCCCCGGCACAAGAAATCCCGACGAAAAAATCCAAAAAACTGCCGCTCCTTGCAGAGGGCGGAGATCCTGTTTTACTGCGAGGCCGGGGAGCAGGAAAAATAAACGGAGCCGGGGAAGAGCAAAAATAACGGAAGCAGCCGGACGGGCTCCCGTCCGGCTGCTTCCGCCTATTGAGAGAATGAGAGGAAAGAGTAAGACCTTTTTATGCGCTGCGGCCCAGTACATTGGATACGAATACCCACCGGCCATCCAGCTGCCGCAGGGTCACGGTGCCGCCGTCATACTGCAATACCGTCAGCCCGTCCGCCGTGTGCCATCCGGAGAGGATGCGGCAGTAGGCAGCCTCCGCCTCGCTGCCCACCCGGTAGTAGGCATTGTACTCCGAGAGGTAGCGCAGGCTGTCCAGTCCCACGCCCTGGGTGTCGGACAGGGCCAGCCCCGTGTAGCGCAGCATCAGCTCCTGCGCCTGCTCCAGCGGGATGCGGACCACGCTGTCCGTCCCCCCGGCGGCGATCATGTCCCGCTCCTGAGAGGTGACGTTCCAGCCGCCCTCCGGCCCACAGGCCAGCACCGCCGCCAGATCCATGTCCTCCGGCCGGTCATAGGCACAGGCCAGAAAGCGGTTGGGACCCCAGCCGGGGACCACGTTGAAGAAGCACCGGCCGAACCAGTCCAGCTCCGCCGCCGTCAGCGGCGTGGTGCCATCGGGGGTGGAGACAGGGACTACCTCCGCCTCCGAAGGGGTGGGCTGCGCCGGAGTGATGACCGTGACAGGCTCCGGCGTTTTGGGAGCAGGTGCGGGAGAGGTTCTCCGTCCGCAGGCACACAGGCCCGCCAGCATCATCAGTCCCAGCAGGATCGCACAAAGCCTTTTCATGGCAGCTCCTTTCTTCCGGATGCACATTGGTTTGCTTTACAATCTTATCATACCGGATTTCGTGGACAGATTCATCACGAAATGATGAAAAACATTTACAAACCGGTGACAGTGCGGTTAAAAATCAGTGGCATCTCCTGCATAGTGTTTACAAGTCGGCGGTTGCAAACCCGCCGCCGATAGGGTACAATAAACCCATAGCCAAAATCCATGTGCAGAAGGAGTACATTATGTGGTATGCGATCCTTGGCGCCGTGCTGCTGGCCGGCGACCAGATACTGAAATATTGGGTGGTGACCCATCTGGCGGTGGGGGAGTCGGCGCCGTTCCTGCCGGGCTTCATGCAGCTGACCCGGCTGCATAACTACGGGGCGGCATGGTCCAGCTTCTCCGGCCGGACGGTGCTGCTGGTGGTGTTCACGGCGGTGCTGCTGGCGGTGGTGGCGCTGCTGCTCCTCAAAAAGGTGGTGCGTCACTGGACGGGCGTCACCGCCTGCACCCTGATCCTGTCAGGGGGCATCGGCAACATCATCGATCGCATCGTCCACGGCTACGTGGTGGATATGTTCGACTTGCAGCTGTTCAGCTACCCGGTGTTCAATCTGGCGGACTGCTGCGTGGTGGTGGGAGCCATTCTGGGCGGGATATACTACCTGTTCCTCTACGACAAGTACGACAAGAAAAAGAAGGAGCCTGACCATGCACACGATCCGTCTGACCCCTCTTGAGGAGGATACCGGCACCCGGCTGGACAGCTTCCTGTCCCGGCGGGTGGAGGGCCTGACCCGCTCCGCCGCCGCAAGGCTGCTGGCGGAGGGCTGCGTCACCTGTGATGGCGCCGTCCCCGGCAAAAGCTATCGCATCGCCGGTGGGGAGGAGCTGTGCGTGATTCTGCCGGAGGCTGAGGAGCCGGAGGCCGTCCCGCAGGATATCCCACTGGACGTGGTCTACGAGGATGAGGACGTCATCGTGGTGAATAAGCCCGTGGGCATGGTGGTGCATCCGGCGCCGGGCCATCCGGACGGCACGCTGGTCAACGCCCTGCTGCACCACTGCGGGGACTCCCTCTCCGGCATCGGCGGCGAGAAGCGTCCCGGCATCGTCCACCGCATCGACCGGGACACCAGCGGCCTGATCATCGCCGCCAAAAACGACGCCGCCCATCTGGCACTGGCGGCCCAGCTGGCGGATCATACGCTGGCCCGTACCTATGAGTGTTTGGCGGTGGGGAACTTCCGGCAGGACAGCGGCACCGTAAACGCCCCTATCGGCCGCAGCCGCAGCGACCGCAAGAAGATGGCGGTGGTGGCCGGCGGACGTCCCGCCGTCACCCATTGGGAGGTGCTGGCCCGGTATCCCGGTGTCACCCACCTGCGCTGCCGACTGGAGACGGGCCGTACCCACCAGATCCGGGTCCATCTGGCTTATATCGGCCATCCCATTCTGGGGGACACCGTGTACGGCAATAAGAAGCCCGTGCCGGGTCTGACGGGCCAGTGTCTCCACGCCACGGGCCTGCGCTTTCTCCATCCCCGTACCGGCCGGCCCGTGGAGCTCACCTGCCCCCGGCCGGAGGAGTTTGAGCGGATGTTGGTAAAGCTGCAAAAGCGCACCTGAGAGCAAGCACACCGGGCGAGGATGTGGTAAAACCACGCCCTCGCCCTTTCTATATTCTACACATACATTCCATATACATATACGAATATACGAAAATACCCAGCAAGGCCCCGCCGAAAAGGCGGGGCCTTGCTGGGTAATAAAGGAAGGAAGTCTCCCGGCAGTGCCGGAAGAAGTAGAGGGTGAGGAAAGGGGCTTTACGCCAGAATGGCCCGGTCGCCGGAGAACTCGTCGCCGCTGGCACGGGCGAACATCTCCAGCAGCTCCGGCACGGTGAGATCCTTCTTCTCCTGACCGGAGATATCCAGAATGATGCGCCCGGCGTGGAGCATGATAAGGCGGTTTCCGTAGCGGATGGCGTCCCGCATATTGTGGGTGATCATCAGGGTGGAGAGCTTCTCCTCCGTTACCATCCGCTCCGTCAGTTCCATGACCTTGGCGGCGGTTTTGGGGTCCAACGCCGCCGTATGTTCGTCCAGCAGCAGCAGCTTCGGCTTGCGGAGGGTGGCCATCAGCAGCGTCAGCGCCTGCCGCTGACCGCCGGAGAGGGTGCCTACCTTGGCCGAAAGACGGGTGTCCAGCCCCAGCCCCAGCTCTTGGAGCCGCTGCCGGTACTCCTCCCGCTCCGCTTTGCGGATACCGGGCCGTAGGGTGCGCCGCAGACCCCGGCGGGCCGCCAGTGCCAGATTCTCCTCGATCTGCATCCCGGCGGCGGTGCCGGTCATGGGATCCTGATACACCCGGCCCAGATACTTGGCCCGCTGGTGCTCCGACAGGGAGGAGAGGTCGATCCCGTCCAGAAGGATCTCCCCCGCATCCGGCAGCCACGTGCCGCAGATGGCGTTCTGCATGGTGCTCTTCCCGGCGCCGTTGCCGCCGATGACGGTGACGAAATCCCCGTCGTTGAGGGTGAAGGACAGATCGTTGAGGGCGATCTTCTCATCCACGGTGCCGGGATTGAAGATCTTGGTCACATGGCGCATTTCAAGCATGACGGATCCCTCCTTTGACATGGTGCTTCCGGGCCAACTGCTTCTTCACATACGGCACGCCCAAAAAGGCGGCCACCACCAGCGCCGAGAACATTTTCAGCAGATCGGTGTCGAAGCCTACGAAGATGATGACCTGATACACCAGATAGTAGATAACGGCGCCCACCAGTACGCCGGTGAGCCGGACGGCGAAGTTGGGGGAGATGTGCTTGACCACCGCCTCCCCGATGACCACTGCTGCCAGACCAATGACCACGGCGCCCCGGCCCATGTTGATATCGGCATAGCCCTGATACTGGCACAGCAGCGCCCCGGACAGGGCCACCAGCCCGTTGGAGAGGGACAGCCCGATGACCTTGCTGAGATCGGTGTTGATGCCCTGCGCCCGGCTCATGACGGGGTTGCAGCCGGTGGCCCGGATGCCGCAGCCCAGCTCCGTGCCGAAGAACAGGTACAGCACCGCCACCACCAGCACGGCGGCAATGGCCAGCACCACCAGCGCACCGGGGACGTCCATCTGGCTGAGAAGGACGTGGTTGTCCCGGACGGACAGGCCCTGATTGGCCTTGCCCATGATCTTCAGGTTCACGGACCACAGGGTCATCTGGGTCAGGATGCCTGCCAGAATGGGGGGGATGCCCAGCCAGATATGCAGCAGGCCCGTCACGACCCCGGCCAGCAGGCCCGCCGCCACGGCGCACAGCACCGCCAGCCACAGGCTCCGGCCGCTCAGCAGCATCATGGTGCAGACCGCAGCACCGGTACAGATGGAGCCGTCCACCGTCAGATCGGCGATGTCCAGCAGCTTATAGGTGATGTAAACGCCCACCGCCATTATGCCCCAGATGAGGCCTTGGGCCACGGCGCCCGGCAGGGAGCTCAGCAGATCGATCATATTTATATTTCCTTCCTTTTCCGATTCCTGTTTTCTCAGGGAGTGCTTCAGCCCTCCAGAGCGGTGTAGCCCTCCGGTACGGTGATGCCCAGCTCCTGGCACATATCGGCGTTGTAGAGCTTGGAGGCATTGGCGTATTCAATGGGCATCTGGGAGATATCCGCCTCGCCCTTGAGGATCTGAGCGGCCATTTCGCCGGTCTTGTACCCCAGATCGTAGTAGCTGATGGAGAGGGTGGCAATGCCGCAGCCGGCGCAGATGCCCTGCTCGCCGGCCACAACGGGGGTCTTGGCGGAGCGGACGATGCTGCCGATGGTCTCAGTGCAGGAGGCGGCGGTGTTGTCGGTGGGGATGTAGATGACGTCGCTGTCGGCGGCGGCCTTGGTGGTGACGGCGGCCACATCGTTGCTGTCGCTGAAGGAGTAGCGGGTGCAGGTGATGCCCTTATTGGAGAGGTAGTCCTCCACCACCTTCACCTGATATTCGGAGTTGGGCTCGGCGGAGCAGTATAGCAGTCCCACAGTCTTGGCCTGCGGCACCAGCTCCAGGATCATGTCCGCCTGCTCCGTCAGGGGCGCCAGATCGGAGGTGCCGCTGATGTTGCCGCCCACGGTGCCGCTGAAGTCGGAGAGTCCCAGCGCCACGCCGTACTCCGTAACGGAGGTGCCGAGAATGGGAATGGAGGTGGTGGCGTTATAGGCCGCCTGCAGGGCCGGGGTGGCGTTGGCCATGATGAGGTCTACCTTCTTGTTGACGAAGGAGTTGACGATGGGGGTGCAGGTGGTGCTGTCGCCGGAGGCCACCTGCACGTCGATGTTGACGTGCTCACTTCCGAGAATGGTATTCAGGGCATCCACGAAGCCCTGTGTAGCGGCGTCCAGCGCATCGTGCTGGGTCAGCTGGCACACGCCCACCTGATAGACCTTGTCGGGATCGCTGCTGCCTCCGCCGGCGTTGTCGTCGGCTTTTTTACCGCAGCCGGTGAGGCATACCGCCGTCACCATCAGTCCCGCCAGCAGGGCGGCGCAAAGAGAACGTTTCTTTTTCATGACAAATTCCTCCTGAATCTGGATGTGGGAGATTCCTCCGGCCCGGACGGAAAATAAAATCGCCGCCCGGATATGTGATCCGAACGGCGTCTCTCGATACGGTTTGTTTTCAAAAGTAGAAAATCGGTATCAAGCACTTTTTCGCTGCTGGGCATCACAAATCGCTTTTACTTTTGCAAAATAAAAGTAAAAGTAGGAATATCCAAAATACAGATTTGCAGATGCGGCGAACTTCATACCCGATTTTGCTCCTTTCAAAAATCTTGTCTGTACTTTAGCACAGCAGACGACCATATGTCAATGCTTTTATTCACAAAATGCGGAATAAATTTTCATGTAGATATCGTCAAGAGAGCTAAAAATGCCGAAAAGTTTCCTTAAAGTATGCGCTGCCCCAACCCGGCAGCCTTGTTCCCGGCGGAAAAGTTTGGTAGAATAGGCCCGAAGAGAAACCGGAGCCACGGCCCCGGAGAGGAGGATATATCATGAGAAAGACAAAAATCGTCTGCACACTGGGCCCCGCCACCGACGGCGAGGGCGTGCTGCGGGAGATGATGCTGGCGGGCATGAACGTGGCCCGCTTCAACTTCTCCCACGGCACCCACCCGGAGCACAAGGCCCGGCTGGAGCAGGTGAAGGCCCTGCGGAAGGAGTTAGGCCTGCCGGTGGCGGCTATGCTGGATACCAAAGGCCCGGAGGTGCGGCTGAAGAACTTTGCCGGCGGCTCCGTGACCCTGCAGGAGGGACAGGAGTTCACCCTGACGGTGGAGGACGTGGAGGGTGACGCCACCCGCTGCGCCGTCACCTACGCCGAGCTGCCTCAGGACGTCAAGGCGGGGGACACCATCCTGTTAGATGACGGTCTGGTGCAGCTGACGGTGCTCTCCACCACCGCCTCCGCCATCCGCTGCCGGGTGGAAAACGGCGGCGTCATGAAGGATCACAAGGGGGTCAACGTCCCCGGCGTGTCCCTGTCCATGCCCTATATGAGCCAGCAGGATCGTGAGGATATCCTCTTCGGCATGGAGGAGGGCTTTGACTTCATCGCCGCCAGCTTTGTCCGCTCTGCCGCCGACGTGCGGGAGCTCCGCAAGCTGCTGGAGAGCCGCAAGTCCCGCATCCGCATCATCGCCAAGATCGAGAATCAGGAGGGCATCAACAACCTGACGGAGATCCTGGCGGCGGCGGACGGCATCATGGTGGCACGGGGCGACATGGGCGTGGAGATCGACTTCACGGAGATCCCCGCCATCCAGAAGAATATGATCGCCCAGTGCGTGGCCGCCGGGAAGCCGGTGATTACCGCCACCCAGATGCTGGACTCCATGATCGAGAACCCCCGGCCCACCCGTGCCGAGATCACCGACGTGGCCAACGCCATCTACGACGGCACCAGCGCCATCATGCTCTCCGGCGAGACGGCGGCGGGCCGGTACCCGGTGGAGGCGGTGCGAACCATGGATGCCATCGCCCGGAAAACCGAATCCCACATCGACGATGCCAAGCTGCTGGGGCTGCGGTGCCGCAACCGCATGAACATCACCGCCGCCACGGCCCACGCCGCCTGCACCACCGCCAAGGACATTGGCGCCGATGCCATCCTGACGGTAAGTCAGGCGGGCATCACCGCCCAGATGGTCAGCTCCTTCCGTCCGGAGACCACGGTGGTGGCCCTGCTGCTGGAGGAGCAGGTGCAGCGGCAGATGGCCCTTTACTGGGGCGTGGAGCCCATCACCATGCCCCGTGCCGAGAACACCGACGAGCTGGTGGAGCTGGCGGTGCAGTCGGCAGAGAAGGCGGGCCTTATCCGCCACGGCGATCTGGTGGTCATCACCGCCGGCGTGCCGGTGGGCATCTCCGGCACCACCAATATGATCCGCATCCAGCAGGTGGGCGGGTCGCTGCTGAATGCAGTGGGCGTAGGCAGCCGGACGGCCTCCGGCCCGCTGTGCGTGTGCCGCAGCGTGGAGGAGGTGGCGGAGAAGTTCCACGCCGGCGACGTGCTGGTGGTGCCATATACCACCAATGAACTGCTGCCGTATCTGCGGGATGCCGCCGCCATCATCTGCGAGGAGGGCAGCACGGAGTGCCACGCCGCCACGGTAGGTCTGCTGCTGAGCAAGCCTGTGCTGGTGGGGGCGGGCGATGCCACCCGCCGTCTGGAGGACGGCGTCCGGGTGTCGGTGGATTGCGCCCGTGGCGTGGTGCAGACCATGCCCCAGTAAGAGAGAAAAATCAAGAGGGGAGCAAGCCTTCGCTTGCTCCCCTCTTTGCATCTCACCTGCCTCCGCCGCCACAGCCGGTAAGTGCTGGTGCCTGTATGAAAAAAAGGGGCCGCAGGCATTTGCCTGCGGCCCCTTGGCCTGACTGCAAGACCTCCGGGCCTTGCGGTTTTTACTTCTCGATGACCACCTTGCCGTCCTTCAGGCACACATGAGCGGTGTCGCCGGACTGGAGCTTCCCCTCCAGCATCTGCTCGGCCACTGCATCCTCCACCTCCGTCTGGAGGGTGCGGCGCAGGGGACGGGCGCCGTAGCGGGCGTCAAAGCCGTCCTTGGCCAGTGCGGCCACGGCGTCGTCGTCAGCCTGCAGGGTGATGCCCTGCTGAGCCATACGGCCGCCGATGATGTCCAGCATCCGGCGGGCGATGCTGCGGATGTTCTCCTCCGTCAGCTGGCGGAACACGATGATCTCGTCGATACGGTTCAGGAACTCCGGCCGGAAGGTCTGGCGCAGCTCCGTCATAACGGCCTCCCGGATACGGGCGAAGCTCTGGGCCTCGTCCTTCTGGGCGTCGGGATCGCTGCCGTCAAAGCCCAGCGGCTTCTCGGCGGCGGTGATGTTCTTGGCGCCCACGTTGGAGGTCATGACGATGATGGTGTTCTTGAAGTCCACCCGGCGGCCCTGAGAGTCGGTGACGATACCGTCCTCCAGGATCTGCAGCAGAATGTTCCACACATCGGGGTGGGCCTTCTCGATCTCATCGAACAGCACCACGGAGTAGGGGTGACGGCGCACCTTTTCGGTGAGCTGACCGCCCTCCTCGTGACCCACATAGCCGGGAGGCGAGCCCACCAGCCGGGACACCGTGTGCTTCTCCATGTATTCGGACATATCGATCCGGATCATGGCGTTCTCATCCCCGAACATGGACTCGGCCAGCGTCTTGCACAGCTCCGTCTTGCCCACGCCGGTGGGGCCGAGGAACAGGAAGGAACCGATGGGCCGCTTGGGGTCCTTCAGACCCACACGGCTGCGGCGGATGGCCTTGGCCACGGCGGCCACAGCCTCGTCCTGCCCCACCACCCGCTGATGCAGAGTCTCCTCCAGCTTCAGCAGGCGCTGGCTCTCGTCCTCGGTGAGACGGGTGACGGGGATACCGGTCCAGCCGGCTACCACCTTGGCGATGTCGTCCTCGGTGACGGTGCCACGGTTGGTGGACATCTGCTTATGCCACTTATCCCGCTCGATCTCCACCTGCTCCTGATAATTCTTCTCGATATCCCGCAGCTGAGCGGCCTTCTCGAAGTCCTGAGCGGCGACAGCCTCCTCCTTCTCCCGGTGCAGGGCGGCGATCTTCTCCTCCAGATCCTTCAGATCGGGGGAGGCGGATTCGGCGGCCATACGCACCTGGCTGGCGGCCTCGTCCATCAGATCGATGGCCTTATCCGGCAGGAACCGGTCGTTGATGTACCGGCGGGACAGCGCCACGGCGGCCTCCAGCGCCCCATCGGTGATGGTCAGACGGTGGTGAGCCTCGTACTTATCCCGCAGTCCCTTCAGGATCTCCAGCGTAGCCTCCGGGGAGGGCTCTCCCACGGTGACGGGCTGGAACCGGCGCTCCAGAGCGGCGTCCTTCTCGATGTACTTGCGGTACTCGTTGAGGGTGGTGGCGCCCACCACACGGATCTCGCCGCGGGACAGAGCAGGCTTGAGGATGTTGGCGGCGTCCACGGCACCCTCGGCGGAGCCGGCGCCCACGATGGTGTGCAGCTCGTCGATGAAGAGGATGACGTTGCCGGCCTTCTTCACCTCGTCGATGGCGTTCTTGATGCGCTCTTCAAACTCACCCCGGTACTTGGTGCCGGCCACCATGCCGGACAGATCCAGCGACAGGACCCGCTTGTCCAGCAGTTCCTCCGGCACGTCGGCAGCGGCGATGCGCTGGGCCAGACCCTCTGCGATGGCGGTCTTGCCTACGCCGGGCTCGCCGATGAGCACGGGGTTATTCTTGGTGCGGCGGGACAGGATCTGGATGACCCGCTGGATCTCCTTCTCCCGGCCGATAACGGGGTCCAACTTGCCGCTGCGGGCCGCCTCCGTCAGGTCACGGGTATACTCCTCCAGAGTGCCCTTCTTGCCGCCCTCCTGTGCGGGAGCGGAAGCGCTGCCGGACACGGCGGCGGTGCGGGGCGCCTCATTGAGCTTCTTCACCACGGCGCTGTACAGCTTCTTGGGGTCGATGCCCACGGTGCGCAGGATGCGCAGGGCCATGTTGTTGCCCTCCCGCAGCAGCCCCATCAGCAGATGCTCGGTGCCGATGTAGCCGGCGCCGGTGCGGGCGGCCTCGGAAACGGCCAACTCCACGGCGCTCTTGGCACGGGGCGTCAGCCCCTGAGAGGGTGCGGCGCCGGAGACGCCGGTGCCTACGCTGCGGTGCAGGATGTCACAGACCATCTCGTCGGTGAGTCCGTTCTCCTCCAGCACACGGTGGGCAATGCCCTCCTCTTCCCGCAGCAGGCCCAGCAGCAGGTGCTCGGAGCCTACATAGCCATGTCCCATATCCTCAGCGGCCTCCTGGGCCAGACGCAGAGCCTCCTCTGCACGAGGGGTGAATTTATTTTCCATCATAAAGAAACACTTCCTTTCAAAAGGTGTGGTGATCGACCAAAATTATTGCCGGGGCATTATTGCTGAGGCAGTGCCTTCAGCTGATCCCGCAGCTTGGCGGCGGACTCGAAGTCCTCGGCCTCTACGGCGTGACGCAGCTGCGTCTGCAGGGCGTTGCGCTGACGCTGCAGGGAGAAGCGCTCTTGCTCCGCCTTGTCCACCAGCGCATCCTCCGGGGCTTCCGCCACGGCCTGTTGGGCCTGCCGGGTCACATCCACCGGCTCCGGGAACTCCGTCAGCAGGCGATTGCCAAACCCGCCCAGCAGCGGCTCAAAGAGCCGGAAGGGATGGGAAAAGAAGTCGTCGCCGAAGAAGCTGTCCGGCTGCATCCGCTGCACATAGCCCAGCTTCCGGGCGCAGTCGGCGCACAGGTGCGTCTCCGTGACCCGTCCGTTGATGCTGCTCTTATAGTAGTAAGTCGCTTCATTTCTTCCGCAATTCTGACATTTCATAATGATTTCCTCCTTATCGAAAAATCAAACCGGTCAACTGTACCGATCCGACGCTATACCAGATGGATGAGGGCCTGCTTCAGCAGGTCGGCTCGCAGGACGCTGCGCTGATCCTTGGGAACGGATCGCAGAGCGGTGTCCGCCAAAAGGCTCGCCAGCAGCTTTCCCGTCTGGGCGGGGATGGCCTCCGACTGCACCAGGTTGGAGAGGATGGCTCTGGCACTGGCCGGATCGATCTCCGACCCGATGGAGTTGATGACGTGCATCATCAGCGTTTGCCGGTCCACATGGACACGGGTGATGCGGATGTAGCCGCCGCCGCCCCGCCGGGATTCCACGATGTAGCCGTGCTCCGGAGAGAACCGAGTGGACATGACATAGTTGATTTGGCTGGGTACGCACCCAAATCGCTGAGCCAAGTCCCCCCGCTGCATCTCCAAAACACCGCCTGCATCGTCCAGCGCCTCCTGAATGAACCCGGCGATCATATCTGTGATTCCCATATCGTTCCCCTCCTGATTTGATATTGCCTTTCCTTGACCTTTGTCCATAGTATACCACGCCGGTAGGAAATGTCAATAGGGCATTTGACCTTTTTTGATGTTTATTCTGTAAACAATTTGTGAATGGGATGGGGCGGTAAACTCCGCAAAAGTTTGCCGCCCCGGCGAGATTTTTATTTACATCGGGTAATAAAGAAGATATAATTTACTGAACGTATAAACAGAAAGAGAACGGGTGAGAGAGAATGGCGACTGATTTTTCCCGCACATTGAGCCTGCTGCGGCAGGAGAAGGGCGTCTCCCAGCGGAAGGCGGCCGGGGAGCTGGGCATCAGCCAGGCCCTGCTGAGCCACTATGAAAACGGCATCCGGGAGCCGGGCCTTGCCTTTGTGGTGAAGGCCTGCGCCTACTACCACGTGTCGGCGGATTTCCTGCTGGGCCGCACTCTGAACCGGGACGGCTCTATCATCGAGGCGGAGGACGTGTACGACTCCAGCGGCGAGAAGGGCAGCCTCCGGGGCAGTATTCTGGCGACTCTGCAAAAAAAGCTGGTGGTGAACACCACCGGGGTCCTCTTTGAACTGCTGGGCAAGACCGGGGACCGGGAGGCCATCACCGCCGCCGGGGACTATCTGGGCGACGCCCTGTATCAGCTGCTGCGGCAGCTGTACCGGCAGGGCGGCGGCAACGAGGACCTGTTCGCCGTGGCCCCCTCGGTCTTTGACGGCGGACTGGTGGCGGCGGATATGCAGCTATGCGCCCTGCGCTACCGGCAAGCGCTGGCCGCTCAGGAGGGGCTGCCAGAACTGACGCCGGAGAGCCTGACGGGCCAGCCCGGCGTGGGCCAGAGCGCAGCGCAGGTGTTCCACAGCGTGGACGAGCGCTGCAAGTCCTACCAGCACTAAGAAACCAACGACCTAAGGAGGCCTTTTCCATATGTTTGACCAATCCCATATCAGAAACTTTTCCATCATTGCCCACATCGACCACGGCAAATCCACGCTGGCAGACCGCCTGCTGGAGCTGTGCAACGCCGTACCGGCACGGGAGATGGAGAACCAGATCCTCGACAACATGGACTTGGAGCGGGAGCGTGGCATCACCATCAAGTCCCGTGCCGTCCACCTGTTTTACACGGCGCAGGACGGGGAGACCTACGCCCTGAACCTCATCGACACGCCGGGCCATGTGGACTTCAACTACGAGGTGTCCCGGTCTCTGGCGGCCTGCGAGGGCGCCGTGCTGGTGGTGGACGCCACGCAGGGCGTGGAGGCACAGACGCTGGCCAATACCTATCTGGCCATGGAGCACGATCTGGAGATCCTGCCGGTGTTCAACAAGATCGACCTGCCCGCCGCCGACCCCATGAAGGCCAAGCAGGAGGTGGAGGACATCATCGGCCTGCCAGCCATGGACGCCCCGGAGATCTCCGCCAAGCAGGGGATCAACATTCAGGCGGTGCTGGAGGATATCGTTCAGAATATTCCCGCCCCCAGCGGCGACCCCAAGGCCCCCCTGCAGGCGCTGGTATTCGACAGCCAGTATGACCCCTATGTGGGCGTGGTGGTGTACTTCCGGGTGAAGCAGGGGACCCTCCGCAAGGGCCAGACCATCCGCATGATGGCTACCGGCGCCGAGTATACCATTCTGGAGTGCGGCTACCTGAAGCCGCTGGGCAATGAGCCTACCGATGCCCTGCAGGCCGGTGAGGTGGGCTACTTCACCGCCAGCATCAAAAACGTCAAGGATACGCAGGTGGGCGACACCATCACCGGGGTGGAGGACCCCGCCGGTCAGCCCCTGCCGGGCTACCGCCCCGCCCAATCCATGGTCTACTGCGGCATCTACACCGAGGATGGCAGCAAGTACCCGGATCTGCGGGATGCGCTGGAGAAGCTTCAGCTCAACGACGCCTCCCTGACCTTCGAGCCGGAGAGCTCCGTGGCGCTGGGCTTCGGCTTCCGCTGCGGCTTTTTGGGGATGCTCCACATGGAGATCATTCAGGAACGGCTGGAGCGGGAGTTCAATCTGGACCTTGTGACCACCCTCCCCAGCGTCATCTACCACGTCTATAAGTCCGACGGCACCATGGTGAAGGTGGATAACCCCCACAACTACCCGGACCCCGGCACCATCGAGCACGCCGAGGAGCCCTATGTGAAGGTCTCCATCATTGCCCCCAATGAGTTCGTGGGCAACATCATGCCCATGTGTCAGGAGCGCCGGGGCGAGTTCAAGGATATGCAGTATCTGGATACCCATCTGGTGGAGCTGCACTACCAGATGCCCCTCAACGAGATCATCTACGACTTTTTCGATACCCTGAAGGCCAACACCAAGGGCTACGCCTCGCTGGACTATGAGCTCTCCGGCTACCGCACCAGCGATCTGGTGAAGGTAGACCTGCTCCTGAATGGCGACGGCGTGGACGCCCTCAGCTTCATCGCCCACCGGGATAAGGCCTATCCCCGCGCCCGGCGGCTGTGCGAAAAGCTGAAGGAGAATATCCCCCGCCAGCTGTTCGAAGTACCCATTCAGGCGGCCATCGGCGGGCGCATCATCGCCCGTGAAACGGTGAAGGCCATGCGTAAGGACGTGCTGGCCAAGTGCTACGGCGGCGATATCACCCGTAAGAAGAAGCTGCTGGAAAAGCAGAAGGAAGGCAAGAAGAAGATGCGGAATCTGGGAACCGTACAGGTTCCCACCGAGGCCTTCATGGCCGTCCTCAAGCTGGACAGCGATTGATTCTTTTTGCCTTCCCGCCGCAAGTGCGGCGTCCAAGCGTTTTGCCGCAGGCAAAACCTTGAAATGGGCGGAATTCATTTCCGGCCATTTGAATCTGATCCGGGGACCCCACAAAAGCCTGCTTTTGTGGGGAGCAGGCAAAAAGAAGATGCGGAATCTGGGAACCGTACAGGTTCCCACCGAGGCCTTCATGGCCGTCCTCAAGCTGGACAGCGATTGATACACCCTCATCGCCCAAATGGCTCTGCGCCATTTGGGCGAACCCATCTCACATTCGGGAAGGTACATGATATGAGCGAATTATATGAGCTGCTGACCTTTGAAGCCTTTGGCCAGCGCTATCCGGAGCTGACCTCCCGGCACCAGATCCTGCCGGGACGGGGCGTATTCTGCAAGGCGGAGCGGCTCCAGAGCGGCGTCATCGGGACCTACGCCATGCCTCAGCGCATGGCCCCCACCGGCGAAAAGCACTTCTTCGGCTACTATCTGACGGAGAAAAAGCTGCTGCTGGTGGAAAAGGGCGGTTTTTTGCAGGGTCTGCTGCCGGGCCTTCCGGGGGAGACCCCGGCTCAGCTGCTGTCGGAGCTGCTGGCCCGGCTGACGGCGGAGGACATGGAAAGCCTCCAGCACTACGAGGAGCGCCTGACGGCATTGGAGGAAGTTCTGCTGGCGCAACAGGCGGAGGATTTCGACAAGAAGCTGTTCCGCATCCGCCGGGAGTTGTCGGTGCTGGCGGGCTACTATGCCCAGCTGGACGACCTCTATGCCGTGCTGGCCGATGCCATCCCGGACGCAGAGGAGCACGTCCAGCGGCTGCTGGAGCATCTCTCCGGCAAGGCCCAGCGGCTGCTGACCATGACGGAGCAGGAGAAGGAGTATTCCCTCCAGCTGCGGGAGATGCACCAGACGCAGGTGGATATGCGGCAGAACCAGATCATGAAGATCCTGACCATTGTCACCACAGTGTTTCTGCCGCTGTCCCTCATTGCCGGATGGTACGGCATGAACTTCCAAAATATGCCGGAGTTGACGGCGGAGCACGGTTATCTGGTGATCTGCATCGTCAGCGTGGTATGCGTGCTGGTGGAGCTGTGGATCTTCAAACGGAAAAAATGGTTTTAAGGAGGCGGCCCTATGGCGGAGCTATCCACCAACGTGCGGTATATCAAGGGCATCGGAGAGACACGGGCCAAGGCGCTGGAGAAGCTGGGCATCACCACCCTGCGTGATCTCATCGGATACTTTCCCCGCACCTACGAGGATCGGACACTGACCCGCCCCATCCGTGACCTGACGGAGGGGGAGAATGTCTGCGTCCGGGCCATGATCGCCGCCGACCCCACCGCCTACCGCATCCCCGGCGGCCGCCCCATCGTCCGCACCCGTGCCGTGGACGAGACGGGAACGCTGGATGTGGTATTTTTCAATCAGGAGTACCGGAAAAACAGCCTCCACCGGGGCGAGATCTACATCTTCTACGGCAAGGTGGAGGGCCAGCGCCGTCATCAGATGGTGAACCCTCTGCTGGAGCCGGAGGGCCGCCAGCACCTGACAGGGCGCATCATGCCCATCTACTCCCTGACGGCAGGCATCAGCCAGCTGATGCTGGCGCAGGCGGTGCGGCAGGGACTGGACGCCTGCCGGGAGCTGCTGCCGGACGTACTGCCGGATGAGGTGCGGCGGGAGCACCGCCTGTGCTACATCAACTACGCCTACGAAAACGTCCATTTTCCCGATTCGCCGGAGGCGCTGACCCAGGCCCGGCGCCGTCTGGCCTTTGAGGAGCTGTTCCTGCTGACCTGCGGCCTCCGGCTGCTGCGGAGCCGCCGGGAGGACGTGTCCGGCCCGGCGTGCCGCAAGGTCTCCATGGATCCCTTTTATAACGCCCTGCCCTTCACGCTGACGGACGCCCAGCGCCGTGCCGTGGAGGATACCATAGGTGACATGACCGCCGGTCGCCCCATGAACCGCCTGTGTCAGGGGGACGTGGGCAGCGGCAAGACCATGGTGGCAGCGGCCTGCATCTGGTTCGCCGCCCAGAGCGGGTGGCAGTCGGCCCTGATGGCCCCTACGGAGATCCTGGCCCGGCAGCACTTTGAAACGCTGTCGCCCCTGATGGCCCGGCTGGGTCTGACCTGCGCCCTGCTCACCGGCTCCACCCGTGTCAGGGAGCGGCGGGAGACGCTGGCGGGACTGGCCGGAGGCACCATCGACCTGTGCATCGGTACCCACGCCCTGCTGACGGGGGACGTGCAGTACGGACGGCTGGGGCTGGTGGTGACGGACGAGCAGCACCGCTTCGGCGTCAACCAGCGGGCGGCCCTGAGCCAGAAGGCGGAGGCCCCCCATATGCTGGTGCTGTCGGCCACCCCCATCCCCCGGACGCTGGCGCTGGTGATCTACGGCGATCTGGATGTGTCGGTCATCGACCAGCTGCCGCCGGGACGGCAGAAGGTGGATACCTTCGCCTTGGGGGAGAGCTACCGCCCACGGGTCAACGCCTTCCTGCGCAAGCAGGTGCAGGAGGGTCATCAGGTGTTCATCGTCTGCCCGCTGGTGGGGGACGGCGACACCCTCCCTGACGAGCGGAAGGCCGTCACGGCCTACGCCAAAAAGCTGCAGGAGGAGACCTTCCCGGACCTGCGGGTATCGGTGCTCCACGGCAAGATGAAGCCTAAGGAAAAGGAGAAGGTCATGGAGACCTTTGCCGCCGGGGGGAGCGATATTCTGGTGTCCACCACCGTGGTGGAGGTGGGCGTGGACGTCCCCAACGCCACCTGTATGGTGGTGGAGAACGCCGAGCGCTTCGGCCTGTCCCAGCTGCACCAGCTGCGTGGCCGGGTGGGCCGTGGTCAGGCTAAGAGCTACTGCATCCTGCTGTCGGAGCATCCCAGTGAGGAGACCCGGCGGCGGCTGAAGGTCATGACCCGCACCAATAACGGCTTTGAAATTTCTCAGGAGGACCTGCAGCTGCGTGGCCCCGGCGACTTCTTCGGCCAGCGCCAGCACGGCCTGCCTACCCTGAAAATTGCGGATCTGGCCTGCGATATGCAGCTGCTGGAGGAGGCCCAGTCCGCCGCCAGAGAGCTGCTGCGCCGGGACGAGGACCTCTCCCGACCGGAGCACCGCCCCCTGCTGGAGCGTGTCCGGGAGCTGTTCCACGATACCGCCGACTCCATGAACTGATGAGAATAAATGAGGAAGAGGGAGGAGCTAAAAAGGCTCTTCCCTCTTCTTGCCATTTGCTGCACCCAAATGCTGCACGAAAACCACCGCCCTGAAAATAGCTGTCTCCCACGGACAGCTTTTCAGGACAGTATGACCGCATAGAAAATTTTCCATATGTTGGTATTGCGATCTCTCAAAACCAATATTGGCGCATCTGCTCCAGAAATTCTCTGGTGATGGGATACCCGCTATGCTCCCCGATGACGGAATCTATACCGCAATAGGGGCAGATCGCCGTACCGCCCACGTCCTCGATCCAATTGCTGATCTCCTTGGGGGCGAAAATTTTCAGGCAATAAAAGCAGCCGCATTTCCGGTCCTGTAACAGCCGCTTCCGGTGGCCGGTGGAAAAATCGTGCGCCTTTATATAGCCGATGGTATAGTCGATCATATGCACCTCCGGCATCCGCTGAAAGGCCCTGCCTCACTCCTCCTGCAGTGCCGCCTGATACAGCTCGTTGCGGGAGAGGCCTGTGTCCTCCGCCACCCGGCGGACGGCGTCCTTCATCCGCTGGCCCTGCTGCCGCAGACTCTGCACCATGGCCACGCCCTCCGCCAGCGTCAGGGCCGGGGCCTCCTGCCGGGGGGCTCCCGCCACCACCAGCACGTATTCCCCCCGTGGCTCCTTCTCCCGGTACAGCGCCACAGCGTCGGACAGGGTGGTGCGGATGGTCTCCTCGTGGAGCTTGGTCAGCTCTCGACACAGAGCCACCGGCCGATCTCCCAGCAGCTCCAGCATATCCGCCAGCGTGGGCCGCAGCTTGTGGGGCGCCTCGTGGAACACCATGGTGCGCTGCTCCGCTGCCAGCCGGGTCAGAGCCTCCCGCCGCTCCTTTTTGTTGGCAGAGAGGAATCCCTCAAAGGTGAACCGCCCGGTGGGCAGACCCGACACCGCCAGAGCGCACACGGCGGCGCAGCAGCCGGGGATAGCCTGCACCGTGACGCCGTTTTCTCCGCACAGCCGCACCAGATCCTCACCGGGATCGCTGATGGCAGGGGTCCCGGCGTCCGTCACCAGCGCACACGTCTCCCCGGCCAGCAGCCGGGCCAGAATGGCCTGTCCGGCGGCGGCCCGGTTGTGCTCGTGGTAGCTGACCAGCGGCTTTTTGATGTCGAAATGGTTCAGCAGCTTCATGGACACACGGGTGTCCTCGGCGGCGATGAAGTCTGCCTCCTGCAAGGTCTGCACCCCACGGGGGGACAGATCCCCCAGATTGCCGATGGGGGTGGCTACCAGATATAATGTTCCGCTCATAGCGCTTGCTCCTCCTCACGAAAATAGGCACGGCGATGCTCCGCCGTCTCCCGGCCGTCGGGGCCGTAGAGCAGCAGCGTGGGCTCTGCCCGCAGTCCCGGCTTCCCGCCCCGACGACATTCCAGCAGCACCAGACCGGGAGCCCCGACGGCATCGTGCTGCACCAGCCGCAGCCGCTTAGGCTCCAGCCCGAAGCGGCGGGCCGTCTCCATCAGCTCCGCCAGCCGCTCGGTGGGGAATACTACGCAGAAGCGCCCGCCCCACCGCAGCAGCCAACCGGCGGCCCGGCACACATCCTCCAATGTACACGTTATCTCCGACCGGGCGGTGCCACGTGTCTCCTGCGGGGAGACACGCCCCGTCTCCGGCGGGAAGTAGGGGGGATTGGATACCACCAGATCGAACCCGCCCGCCGGGGGCAGGTCCTCCCGCCGCCGCAGGTCTCCCTGTTGGCACAGCAGCCGCTCCTGCCAGCCGCTGCGCTGGGCGGTGCGCCGGGCCAGACGGCAGGCGTCCTCCCGCAGCTCCAGCCCGGTGACGGTGAGGGACGGCTCCCGTGTCAGCAGCAGCGCCCCCAGCAGACCCGTCCCGGCCCCCAGATCACAGACCTGCTCCCCACGCCGCAGGACGGGGAAGCTCCCCAACAGAAAGGTATCCGTAGAGGGGCGGAACAGACCGTCATCCCAGTAAAAGCCCTGATCGCCCCGCAGCTGGTCCCAGTGCTCCATGTGTGCCCCTCCTTTTCTCTGGGCAGAGATACCCCATTATATTTGCCGCCACGCATGAGATGACGATCGGTATTCTGCCGGGATCATTAAGGGTATTGTACCACGGGGAGCGCCCCCGGCGCAAGACGGCAAAAAAACACCGGAGCGGGTGCTCCGGTGTTTTTCGTCCTTGCTATGTAATTATTCAGCAGGGCTGATAGCGCCATTGGGGCAGGTATCGCTGCAAGTACCGCAGTCCAAGCAGGAGTTAGCGTCGATCACATAATGATCGTCACCCTGAGAAATGGCACCAACAGGACATACGTCTGCGCAAGCACCGCAGCTGACGCAGCCGGAACCGATCTGATAAGCCATGGGAAGCACCTCCATTAAGATTTGTATTGTTATTGTATCATGAAAATGAAAAAAAGCAACCCCTTCCCCTATGGAAAATTTTGTTTTGCCGATTTTTGCGGCGATCAGGCGAAATTGGACAAAAAACGGACAGAAACAGGACGGCATCCGGACAGAAAAAATGTCCGAAAACGGGACAGCCGGACAAGGCTTTTGTCCAGGAGAGACTGCAAAAAATGCCGGGAGACATTTTCTCCGACCCCGGTACATAGAATGGAGGGTATGGAAACGGAGAGGAGTGGAGCCCATGGAGCGAAAGCCCGATATCGACGATCTGATCTTCGGGGACGAGCGCCCGATAAGTCAGCGCTGAAAATGGAAAAACAGGACGCCCCGTATCGGCGTCCTGTTTTTATCATTTAGCGGTGAGGAGGTAACTCATGCCGCTCCAGAGGATGAAATAAAGGGTTACAGCTGTACCCGATTCTCCTTGGTCCAGGTGGTGAGACCCAGACGGGGATACCGATGACGCAGGGCCTCGATCTCCTCCGTGCTGCCGCCCATGAGGGAGATGCGATCGACCTTGGCCAGATCGGCGGCGGGCATCGTGTGGTTGGAGGTGGCCCCGCAGGCCTCGCAGTGGTAGTACTTACCATCCGCCATCAGAGAGATCTGGCTGCTGCCGCAGACGGCGCAGCGATTCATTTTCGTAACCAGTGCCATATTCAAACAACTCCTTTCTCTTACTGTCTATACTTTACCACAGGAAATGCAATTTGTAAAACGCATCATTTTCATCTGAAACATGAGAGTTTTTCATACATTAAACATTGTATACAATCTGAATCCACGGGCAGAGGCAGGCCGTTGGTGAAACAATACAAAAGGCGAAAAGAGCGCTCAAAAGGGAGGCTTTCGGAAGCTGCATACCTACCTGAGAGGGGACGGGACGAGGGCAACTGTAAGTATAGCGGGGCGAGGGACGGAACATAGCTGGCGAAAAAAGAGCGGGGCCGTTGGGAGTATGGAGGGGGGAGAGCCGGGGGGATCGGCGGACCTGCGCAGGAAGAAACGATGGAAGCAGCGGTGCTGGGGCAGGAAATATGTGGAAATAATAGCTGGATGCGGTGAGGGAGCGGTATACAGGAAAGGGTGAATATAAGAGGATGATATGCGGTAAAAATGTATATCACAGGCAGACAGACAGGAAAATATACAAAAGAGTGCATACAAAAAGTGCGTCGCTGCGTGACCATTCGCAGCGACGCACTTTTTGACCCGGACGGCATGAAGAAGGAAAAGAAAGAATCTGCCGTCCTCGACCCACTCAACGGCTGGGGAACATGGTCCGCCGCAACCACATGGCGGACAGGATCATCCAACCGGAGGACTTCCGATCCGGTGCTGTATGATCGTCCTCTTTACGGTACACGCAGAGATATGTACCGAAAGCCCTCTGAGATGGTCTTAGTGTAACACAGAAAAAGAGATATGTAAAACGCATGATTTTCATAAAAAGCATGAGACATTTTCATATATGAGGGAAAATACCGCCTGCCCTTCATGGGCAGGCGGCAGAGGTGATAAAGGTTCAGCCGTGCGGGGTAAATCAGCAGGGGAGACAGAATGATACATCGCAGGCAGAGCGGGCCCGGTAACTGCGTTGTCAGTGGGCTCAGCGGATCGCTGCACGCACAGCCAGCGCCACAACGATTTCAAGAACGAATAATCCAGCCAACATCCAGTCCAAAAGCATAACCAGATCCTCCTTCAAAAAGTTTTAGAGCCGAGGTTCCTTGGAAACGGTTGGCCAACCTGCTTTCTTAAGGTAACTATAGAATATCATGCTCCTGCAAATAAGTAAAGCGAATGAATTTCATTGATCTTATGAAGAAAAGTTTGCAGATAGGGGGCGGGATATGGTATGCTGGAAAGCAAGGAGGCGAGGAAATGGACTTGACCAAATATCAGGTATTTCTGAAAACCGTGGAGTGCGGCAGCTTTACGGCGGCCGCCCAGCAGCTGAGCTTCACCCAATCCGGCGTCAGTCACGCCATCAGTGGGCTGGAGGAGGAGCTGGGGGTAACGCTGCTGAGCCGCAGCCGGGGGGGTGTGACCCTGACGGCGGACGGTTGGGCGCTGATGCCCTACATTCAGGAGATCTGCCGCCAGCAACGGAGCATCGAGGAACGGGCCAAGGATCTGCGGGGGCTGGAGACCGGCGTGGTGCGGGTGGCGGTGTTCACCAGCGTGTCGGTGCAGTGGATGCCCTACATCCTCAAGGGCTTTCGGGAGCAATATCCCAACATTGAATTTGAACTGCTGCCCTCCAACTATAACACGGAGATCGCCCGGTGGATCCAGGACGGCACGGCGGACTGCGGCTTTCTGGTGCTGCCCACGGAGCCGAATCTGGACTGCTGGCTATTGCAGCGGGACCAGTGGAAGGCCATTGTGCCGTGGGATCATCCGCTGGCGGGGCGGGAGCCGTTTCCACCGGAGGCACTGGCCCAGTATCCCTTCATTCTGCTGGAGGAGGGAGACGACTACGAAATTCAGGAGGTGCTGGACACGCTGGGAGTGCAGCCCAATGTGCAGTACCGGGTGCAGCAGGATCAGGTGATTTTGGCCATGGTGTCCTGCGGACTGGGCATCAGCATCATGGAGGAACTGATGCTGGAGCAGAACGAATACCCGGTGGTGGCCTGCTCCTTCGCCAAGCCCTTTTACCGGAACATCGGCATCTGCGTCAAGGACAAGCGGGCCATCTCCCGCTCCACCTACCGTTTTGTGGAGCACGTGCGGCGGTGGGTGCTGGAGAAGTACAGCGGATGAGCCATACGGCAGCCGGCGACAGGGCGGGGATACACCATATATATAATAGATACCCGGATTTTTTGACAGGGCGGGGAGGCGAGGCTTGCTGCCGGAACCGGAACTGTAACTCATCAGAATAGGAGGCGAAACCATGGTTTTTATTGTCGTGATCTCATCGGTACTTTTGGCCGTTTGCACCTCATTGAAGCCGATCTATCTCCAAAATGCCATTGATGCGGTGGATGTGGGAGCAGGCGGCGCACTTACCATGTTTCTGTGCTATGTGGCCAGCATCCTGGGCATTCTGCTGTTTGAGACGGCCCGGCAGCTCAGCACGGGGAAATATCGGAACAGCAGGCTGTTCAGCCTCAAGCGGAAGGTCATGGCACATATTGTCTATATGCCGCCCCGGAAGTTCCAGGAGGAGCAGGGACAGAACTATGTCACCACGCTGAACGATGAGATCGAGATGCTGGTGGACAGCTACTATGTCACCCGCTTGGAATTGGCCTACAGCATTCTGGTATTGATCACCTGTGTGATCGCATTGCTGTACATCAACGGCTATCTGGCGATGATCATCATTGTTTCCACCGTGTGCCCCATCGTGGCCTCCGCCGTGCAGGGGAAGGCACTGGAAAAACGGACCAATTTCTATACGATGGCCCTGGAAAAGCTCAATGTCATGATCGGCAATCTGATCCACGGGTACCCCACCATCAAGGTAAACCACATAGAACGGGAATACCTGCAAACGCTGGAACAGGATAACGAGAAAGCCGCCCACGCAGGGTTTGCCAAGGCGAAAACAAAAATCCGGGTGAATATGATCATCGGCCTGCTGTCCTATATCGGCGAGGCCGTGATGGTGGGATTCAGCATTTATGAGATCTCCAAGGGGCGGCTGTCCGTGGGCGCTTTGGTGGGTGCGCTGCAATTATCGGAAATGCTGGTGATCCCCACCAACAGCATTTCCTATCAGATATCGGAAATGCGGAGCGTCACCGGTATTCGCCAGAAGATCCGGCAGCTGCTGTCTGTCCCTGACAGCGCTGCGGCGTTGACAGCAGCTCCCGCGATCGAGTACATGGAGCTTGACGATGTGTCCTTCCGGCATGAGGAAAAGGTTATTCTTTCCCATGCGAATTATCGGTTCGAGGCGGGGAAGAAATACCTGATTTTAGGCGAAAACGGAAGCGGAAAGAGCACACTGTTCAAGCTGCTGACCGGGCTGGAAACAGAGTATGAGGGGTGTATCTCGGTGAACGGAACGGATATCCGCCAGCTGTGGCCCGCTCTTTATGACCAGATCGGCGTCGTGCTTCAGGACGCATTTATCTTTGATGATACGTTTCTCCAGAATGTCACGCTTTATCGCCCTGCATTGCGGGAACGGGCCGTATCGGCGATGCATTCTCTGGGAATGGACGCCTTTCTTGCGTCCCATGATCTGGACCAGGTATTCCAGAACACGAAGGGCAATCTGTCCGGCGGGGAGCGGCAAAAGCTGGCGCTGGCCCGGGTGCTGACCGAGAATAAGCGGGTCATCTTTCTGGACGAAGCCACTGCCAATATGGACAAGGGCAGCAGCCAGAAAATTTTGTCCCAGCTGCTCCGGACGGACGGCTTGACCGTCATCAGCATCGAACACAAGGTGAGCCCGGAGATCCTGCCGCTGTATGATACGATCCTTGAATTGAGGGACACTCACTTGGAAGAAAGGGCATAGGGCGATCCGGCTGCCGGGAGATGAAGGCAGAGATGTGCTTTTACCGGCGGGGGGGAGAGGCAGGCCTTGACAAGCGGGCGTCCGGCAGATACAATAAAAGTTCAGGAGCGATCCGTGAAAAACGATAACAATATAAAGGATTGAGAGAATTATGGCAAAAGATCAGAGAAACGTGGAAGCCATCACCCCCATGGAGGTGGACTTCGCCAAGTGGTATACGGACATCTGCCTGAAGGCGGAGCTGGTGGACTACGCCTCCGTGAAGGGCTTCATGATCCTGCGGCCCTACGGCTACGCCATCTGGGAGAACATCCAGCGCATCATGGACGGGATGTTCAAAAAGACCGGACACGTCAACGTGGCGATGCCGGTGCTGATCCCGGAGAGCCTGCTGAAGAAGGAGGGCGAGTTGGTGGAGGGCTTTGCCCCGGAGGTGGCGTGGGTCACCATGGGCGGCAGCGAGAAGCTGGAGGAGCGGCTGGCCTTCCGGCCCACCTCGGAGACCATGTTCTGCGACCACTGGCACAATGTATTGCAGAGCTACCGGGAGCTGCCCATGCTGTATAACCAGTGGTGCTCCGTCATCCGCTGGGAAAAGACCACCCGGCCCTTCCTGCGCTCCAGGGAGTTCTGGTGGCAGGAGGGCCACACCATCCACGAGACGGCGGAGGAGGCCATTGCCGAGACGGAGCAGCAGCTGAACTGCTACGCCGACTTCTGCCGGGATGCGCTGGCCATGCCGGTGGTGAAGGGCCGCAAGACCGACAAGGAGAAGTTTGCCGGGGCCGAGGCCACCTACACCATTGAGGCCATGATGAAGGACCACAAGGCCCTGCAGTCCGGCACCAGCCACTATTTCGGGGACAAGTTCTCCCGTGCCTATGACGTGACCTTCACCGGCCGGGACAACAAGCTGCAGTATCCCTTCCAGACCAGTTGGGGCAGCACCACCCGCCTCATCGGCGCCTGCATCATGACCCACTCCGACAACAACGGTCTGGTGCTGCCGCCGGCCATTGCCCCCATTCAGGTGGTGGTGGTGCCGGTGGCCCAGCACAAGCCCGGCGTGCTGGACGCTGCGGCGGCTCTGCGGGACCGTCTGACGGCGCTGGAGCTGCGGGTGAAGATGGACGACAGCGAGCAGTCCCCTGGCTGGAAGTACGCCCAGTATGAGATGAAGGGCGTGCCGCTGCGGGTGGAGATCGGCCCCAAGGACATGGAGAAGCAGCAGTGCTGCATTGCCCGGCGTGACACCGGCGAGAAGGTGTTCGTGCCGCTGACGGAGCTGGAGGCTACCGTGCAGACCCTGCTGAAGGACGTACATGACAACCTCTACGCCATGGCGGAGAAGAATCTGGAGGACAACACCTTCGACTTCACCACGTGGGAGGAAGTGAAGGAGATGGCCCAGGGCAAGGGCGGCTTCGCCCGCACCAAGTGGTGCGGCAGCTTGGAGTGCGAGCTGGCCATGAAGGAGAAGGCCGGCGTGTCCAGCCGCTGCATGCCCCTGAAGCAGTCCGGCACCGTGGGCAAATGCCCTGTGTGCGGCAAGGAATGCACCACCGATATCTACTGGGGCGTGGCGTATTGATGCCGGGAAATGCCTTGTCTTGCCCCGGTTTATGGGCGGGGGCGAGGTTTGGCGGGCTCCACAAAAAATATTGAAAAATTTCATGAAAAAAGCGAAAAATCCCCTTGACAAAAGGGGATTTTTCCTTTAATATAGCAAGGTACGTGCGCTGAGGGTGCTGCACACCCGGAGGCGTGTACAAATGCGATGAACCGGGAGATTGCTCCGAGAGGAGGTAACTTCCGGGGAGTATGTCCGATCATCGGGCGGCTGAGAAGTTTCTGCACGTCAGCGTAGATCGCTGCGCCAGAAGGACACCGGCCGGATTTTGCGCCGGTGTTTCTTATGAGCCGGAATGATACGCACGGAACGGCGTATAAGAACTCTCGCCGTACGGCAGTTGGTCACGCAATCAAAAACCGTACGAAATAATGGAGGAACGAACCAAATGGCAAAAGAAATGATCCGCATTCGTCTGAAGGCCTATGACCATCAGGTCATCGACCAGAGCGCAGAGAAGATCGTCGAGACCGCCAAGCGCACCGGCGCTGCTGTCTCCGGCCCCATCCCTCTGCCCACCAAGAAGGAGATCGTCACCATCCTGCGCGCTACCCACAAGTATAAGGATAGCCGTGAGCAGTTTGAGCGCCGCACCCACAAGCGTCTGATCGACATCACCAACTCCACCCCCAAGACCGTGGAGGCTCTGATGGCTCTGGATCTGCCCGCCGGTGTGGAGATCGAGATCAAGCTGTAAGTACCCTTATATATAGGTACACGCTGTGGAAAACCACGGCACCCGGCGCAATGGGCGCCGGAACAAATGAATTTGCTTGCTACCCGACCGTCGGCTGACTTGCGTGAGGCCGGCGGGGGTTACGTCGGCAGAGCAAGCGATCTGTACCCAATGCAGATTGAACTATGCCGACCAATAACCTTTAAGGAGGATCATACATGAAAGCAATCATCGGCAAGAAGGTTGGCATGTCTCAGATCTTCGACGAAAACGGCAAGGTCATCCCCGTCACCGTCATCGAGGCGGGTCCCTGCACCGTCGTCCAGAAGAAAACTTCCGATAAGGAAGGCTATGAGGCTGTTCAGCTGGGCTATGAGGACATTCCCGAGCGGAAGCTGTCCAAGCCCGAAATGGGCCACCTGAACAAGGCTGGCGTGGCCCCCAAGAAGTACCTGCGTGAGTTCAACCTGGATAACGCCGCCGAACTGAACGTCGGCGACATCGTCAAGGCTGACACCTTCAAAGAGGGCGACTTTGTGGACGTGACCGGCACCAGCAAGGGCCACGGCTATCAGGGCGTCATCAAGCGCTGGGGCGCACAGCGCACTCCCACCAGCCACGGCGGCGGCCCTGTCCATCGTCACGCTGGTTCCATGGGCTCCACCACCGATCCTTCCCGTATCTTCAAGGGCAAGATCGGCGCAGGCCAGATGGGTGTTGACCAGGTCACCATCCAGAATCTGGACATCGTCAAGGTGGACGCAGATCTGAACCTCATCGCCGTCCGGGGCGCCGTACCCGGCCCTAAGGGCGGTCTGGTCCTCATCAAGAGCACCGTTAAGACCCATCGTGTCAAGCACGCTGACAGCGGCATCAGCAACAACCCGCAGAAGGCTTCCGGTCGTAATCCCCAGAAGGCTTCCGCCCGTAATAAGTAAGGAAAGGAGTGCTTGTAATGTCTACCATCAACGTTTTGAACATGGCCGGCGAGACCGTCGGTACCGTGGAGCTGTGTGACGGCATTTTTGGCATCGAGCCCAATCAGGCTGTTGTGCATGAAGTGGTCAAGAACCACCTGGCGAATTGCCGTCAGGGCACGCAGAGCGCTCTGACCCGTGCCGAGGTCTCCGGCGGCGGCAAGAAGCCCTGGCGTCAGAAGGGTACCGGCCACGCCCGTCAGGGCAGCACCCGCGCTCCCCAGTGGACCCACGGCGGCATCGTGTTCGCTCCCAAGCCCCGCAGCTACTCTTACGTTCTGAATAAGAAGGTCAAGAGACTGGCTATGAAGTCCGCTCTGTCCGCCAAGGCGGCCGCAGGCGAGATCATCGTTGTCGATTCCATCAAGCTCGACAGCATCAAGACCAAGGACTTCCGTGCGTTCCTGAACGCCGTCAAGGCCGACGGCAAGTCCCTGGTGGTCACTCCCGCCAAGGACGAGATCGTCGTCAAGAGCGCCCGCAATATCCCCGGCGTCGAGACCACCATGGCCAACCTGATGAATGTCTACGACATTCTCAAGGCCAAGTATCTGGTCCTCGATAAGGAAGCCCTCGCAGTAATCGAGGAGGTGTTTGCGTAATGGCTAACGTTTACGACATCATTATTCGTCCCATCATCACCGAGCGCTCCATGGAGGCCACCGGCACCAAGAAGTACGTCTTTGAAGTGGCTCCCACCGCCGGTAAGGTCGAGATCAAGAACGCCGTGGAGCAGATCTTCGGCGTGAAGGTGGCCAAGGTCAACACCATCAACTATGATGGCAAGGCCAAGCGCCTGGGCGCTGCCCGTCCTGGCCGCCGCAAGAGCTGGAAGAAAGCTTACGTCCAGCTGACCCAGGACTCCAAGACCATCGAGTTCTTCGAGGGTATGGTGTAAGAAAGGAAGGAGTGTAAGAAATGTCTATCAAAACTTTTAAGCCGACCACCCCTTCCCGCCGGCATATGACTGTCTCCGGCTTCGACGGCATTGATAAGCACGCCAAGCCTGAGTCCGGCCTGACCGAGGTCCTGAAGAAGAGCGCTGGTCGCAACAGCTATGGCCGCATCACCGTCCGCCATCGCGGCGGCGGCGAGAAGCGCAAGTATCGTGTCATCGACTTCAAGCGTGACAAGACGGATATGCCCGCCACTGTCCTGCGTCTGGAGTACGATCCCAACCGCAGCGCCAACATCGCTCTGGTGCAGTATGAGGACGGCGAGAAGCGTTACATCATCGCTCCCGTGGGTCTGACCGCCGGTGACAAGGTGGTCTCCTCCGCCGCTGCAGATATCAAGCCCGGCAACTGCCTGCCCATCGCCAACATCCCTGTGGGTACCGTGATCCACAATGTGGAGATGCACCCCGGCAAGGGCGCTCAGCTGGTTCGTTCCGCCGGCGCCTATGCCCAGCTGATGGCAAAGGAGGGCGAGAACGCCCAGATCCGTATGCCCTCCGGCGAGGTCCGCATCATCCGCACCAACTGCACCGCCTGCATCGGTCAGGTGGGCAATCTGGAGCACGAGAACGTTCAGATCGGTAAGGCCGGCCGGAAGCGCCACATGGGTTGGCGTCCCACCGTCCGTGGTTCCGTCATGAACCCCTGCGACCACCCCCACGGCGGTGGTGAGGGCAAGGCTCCTGTGGGCCGTCCCGGTCCTGTTACCCCCTGGGGTAAGCCGGCTCTGGGCTACAAGACCCGCAAGACCAAGAATCCTACTGACAAGTTTATTGTCAAGCGCCGCAATGTGAAGTAAGGGAGGCAAGTAGAATATGAGCAGATCTGTCAAAAAAGGCCCGTATGTTGCCCCTGAGCTGCTGAAGCGGGTCGAGGAAATGAACAAGAAGGGCGAGAAGAACGTGCTGAAGACCTGGAGCCGCAGCTCCACCATCTTCCCCGCATTCGTGGGTCACACCATCGCCGTTCACGATGGCCGCCGTCATGTGCCCGTCTACGTCCAGGAGGACATGGTGGGTCACAAGCTGGGTGAGTTCGCTCCCACCCGGACCTTCCGTGGTCACGCCAAGTCTAAGTAAGGAGGATGCACAGTACAATGGAAGCTAAAGCTTATTTGAGATACGTCCGCATCTCTCCCCGTAAGATCCAGATCGTGTGCGATCTGATCCGTGGAAAAGATGCTCAGACTGCCATGGCGATTCTGATGCAGACCCCCAAGGCTGCCTCCGAGCCCCTGATGAAGCTCCTGAAGAGCGCTTGCGCCAATGCGGAGAACAACTTCAGCATGGACCCTGAGAAGCTGGTGGTCACCCAGGTGTTCGCTACCCCCGGCCCCATTCTGAAGAGAATGATGCCCCGTGCTCAGGGCCGTGCCTATCGCATCAACAAGAGAACCTCTCACGTGACGCTGGCCGTCGCTGAGAAAGAGTAAGGGAGGGAGACAGTTTTATGGGACAGAAAGTTAATCCCCACGGCTTCAGAGTGGGCGTCATCAAAGACTGGGATTCCCGTTGGTATGCCAGCAATGAGAAGGTCGGCGATCTTCTGGTCGAGGATCACAAGATCCGTGTGTACCTGAAGAAGCTGCTGTTCGCTGCCGGTGTCTCCAAGATCGAGATCGAGCGCAGCAACGAGGTCGTCACCGTTTACCTGCACGTGGCCCGCCCCGGCGTGGTCATCGGCAAGGGCGGCGTGCAGATCGAGGAGTACCGCAAGAGCGTGGAGAAGCTTATCGGCAAGACCGTGAAGCTGAACATCGTCGAGGTTCGCAACCCCGATATGGACGCTCAGCTGGTGGCCGAGAACATCGCCGCTCAGCTGGAGAAGCGTATCTCCCACCGCCGTGCCATGAAGAATGCCATGGGCCGTGCCATGCGTGCCGGCGCCAAGGGCATCAAGGTCAACTGCTCCGGTCGTCTGGGCGGTCGTGAGATCGCCGGCTCCGAGCACTATCACGAGGGTACCATCCCCCTGCAGACTCTGCGTGCCGACATCGACTACGGCTTCGCTGAGGCCGCCACCACCTTCGGCCGCATTGGCGTGAAGGTGTGGATCTACAAGGGCGAGATCCTGTCTCAGGCTCTGCGGACTACCCCCCGCACCCTGGATACCAGCAAGCCTTATCAGGAGCGCCGTGAGCGCCGTGGCCGCCGTGATGGCGATCGCCGTGGCGGCTTCCGCCGTGATGGTCAGGGCTTTAACCGTGACCGCCAGAACGGCGGCTATAACCGTGGTCCCCGCCCTGAGGGCGGCTTCCGCAAGCCCGCAGAAAAGAAAGAAGGAGGCGCTCAGTAATGCTTCTGCCCAAGAGAGTTAAGTACCGCAGAGTACACCGTGGCCGCCTCACCGGCAAGGCCACCAGAGGCAACAAGGTCACCTACGGTGAGTTTGGCCTCGTTGCGCTGGAACCCGCATGGATCACCAGCAATCAGATCGAAGCAGCCCGTATCGCCATGACCCGTTACACCAAGCGTGGCGGTCAGGTCTGGATCAAGATCTTCCCCGATAAGCCCATCACCGAGAAGCCGGCCGAGACCCGCATGGGTTCCGGTAAGGGCTCTCCCGAGTATTGGGTCGCCGTTGTTAAGCCCGGCCGTGTCATGTTCGAGATTGCCGGTGTCTCCGAAGAGGTCGCACGTGAGGCTCTGCGTCTGGCCAGCCACAAGCTGCCCATCAAGACCAAGATCGTCAAGCGTGAGGATCTGGAAGCTCAGGAAGTAGGTGAATGAGATGAAGGCAACTGAAGTACGTGCAATGAGCGTGGAGCAGCTGAATGAGAAGCTGACTTCCCTGAAGAAGGATCTGTTCTTCCTGCGTATGCAGCACGCCACCAATCAGCTGGACAATCCTCTCAAGATCGCTGAAACCAAGCGTGATATTGCCCGCATCAAGACCGTGATCCGTGAAAAGGAGGAGAACTGAAATGGAAGAGAAGAGAATTTCCTCCCGCAAGACCCGTGTGGGTAAGGTCGTGTCCGACAAGATGGATAAGACCGTGGTGGTCGCCATCGAGGACCGTGTCGCCCATCCTCTGTATAAGAAGATCGTCGGCCGCACCTATAAGCTGAAGGCCCACGATGAGGAGAACACCTGCGGCGTAGGCGATATCGTGAAGGTGATGGAGACCCGCCCCCTGTCCAAGGACAAGCGTTGGCGTGTGGTCGAGATCGTTGAAAAGGCGAAGTAAGGAGGTAACCGAGAATGATTCAGCAAGAGTCCTATCTGAAGGTTGCCGATAATACCGGCGCCAAGGAGATCAAGTGCATTCGCGTCCTGGGCGGCTCCAAGCGCAAGTACGGCAACATCGGTGATGTGATCGTTGCCTCTGTGCGTAAGTCTACTCCCGGCGGTCAGGTGAAGAAGGGCGAGGTGGTCAAGGCCGTTATCGTCCGCAGCGCCAAGGGCGTCCGTCGTGCCGACGGCACCTATGTCCGCTTTGACGACAATGCCGCCGTCCTCATCAAGGACGACAAAAACCCCAGAGGTACCCGTATCTTTGGGCCCGTTGCTCGTGAGCTGCGTGACAAGGATTACATGAAGATCCTGTCCCTCGCTCCCGAAGTTATTTGATGGAGGGGCCAGAGAATGAATAGTCTGAAAATCAAGAAGAACGACACCGTCGTTGTTCTGTCCGGCAAGGACAAGGGCAAGCAGGGTAAGGTGCTGGGCACCATCCCCAGCGAAGCCAAGGTCGTGGTGGAGGGCATCAACAAGGTCACCTGCCACATCAAGCCCCGCAAGCAGGGCGAGGAGGGCGGCATCACCCAGCGTGAGGCTGCTATCTACGCCAGCAAGGTGCAGGTCGTTTGCCCCAAGTGCGGCAAGGGCACCCGTGTGGCTTACGTCATCAAGGACGGCAAGAAGGCCCGCACCTGCAAGAAGTGCGGCGCTGAGCTGTGAGAAAGGAGAGAGTAAGAAATGGCACGTCTGAAAGTCAAGTATACTGAAGAAGTGGCTCCCGCTCTCTTCAAGAAGTTCGGTTACAAGAGCACCATGCAGATCCCCAAGATCGAGAAGATCGTTGTCAATGTGGGCTGCGGCGAGGCTCGTGAGAACCCCAAGGTCCTGGACGCCGTGGTGAAGGATCTGTCCGCCATCACCGGCCAGAAGGCCATCATCACTATCGCCAAGAAGTCTGTTGCAAACTTCAAGCTGCGTGAGGGTATGCCCGTGGGCGCCAAGGTCACGCTGCGTGGCGACAAGATGTGGGAGTTCCTGGATCGTCTGTTCAACGTGGCTCTGCCCCGTGTGCGTGACTTCCGTGGTATCAGCGCCAACGCCTTCGACGGTCGTGGCAACTATGCCCTGGGCGTCAAGGAGCAGCTGATCTTCCCCGAGATCGAGTACGACAAGATCGACAAGATCCGTGGTATGGACATCGTCATCTGCACCACCGCTCAGACCGATGAAGAAGCCCGTGAGCTGCTGACCCTGGTCGGCGCTCCCTTTGAACGCTGATTAGGAGGAGAAACACCATGGCAAAGAAGTCTATGATCCTGAAGCAGCAGGCTCCCGCTAAGTTCTCCACCCGTAAGTACAACCGCTGCAAGCTGTGCGGCCGCCCTCACGCCTACCTGCGTGACTACGGCGTTTGCCGTATCTGCTTCCGCACGCTGGCTTATAAGGGCGAGATCCCCGGTGTCCGCAAGGCTTCCTGGTAAGATTTTCCCTCATACTTCGTTGAAGCCCCTTGCTGTACACAAAGTACAGCGGCGGCGCTTCGCCTCGTCTGAGAAAAAATCTTGATCTTTTCCGCCATACTTCGTTGGCTCGGCTCGACGTACACAAAGTACGCCGTTGCCTCGCTGCCTCGTCTGGCGAAAAAATCCTGGATCTATCTCATACGGTGCCGGCATGGTTTGCTGTGCGCAAAGTACAGCGGCACCCTGCCGCTTCGTGTGACGAAAGAGTCCATTCCGTTATATACCGTCGGCGTGTTGAACCGGACAGGTGCGGCGGCGCTGCCGGTAGGACGGGAACCGTGTGGGAGGAGCTTTCTCCCTGCAAAGCAAGTGCCTAAGAGCGCTGTGCGCTCCGGCGATAAAGGATGGCGAAAGGTCACTGGTAATTAAACATCGCTGGTCATCGGACGATGCCTAAATTATCAGTGATACCTCGCTACCTCAACAGGGCTTTCCCTGTAACTCTAAATTAGGAGGAAACAAGTATGCACATCACTGATCCTGTTGCCGATATGCTGACCCGTATCCGCAACGCCAACAATGCCAAGCATGAGACCGTTGACGTCCCCGCCTCCAACATGAAGAAGAGCATCGCTCAGATCCTGCTGGATGAGGGCTACATCAAGGCCTATCAGGTCGTGGACGACGGTACCCAGGGGACCATTCACATCACCCTGAAGTACAACGCCGGCAAGGAGAAGGTCATCTCCGGTCTGCGCCGTGTGTCCAAGCCCGGTCTGCGTGTGTATGTGGGTGCCGATGAGCTGCCCCGTGTGCTGCGTGGTCTTGGTATTGCGATCGTATCCACCTCTAAGGGCGTCATGACCGACAAGGCTGCTCGTGCAGCACACGTCGGCGGTGAAGTCCTTGCGTTTGTTTGGTAAGGAGGGTATTGAACAATGTCGAGAATTGGCAGAATGCCCATTACCGTCCCCGCCGGTGTGGAAGTCACCATTGCGGAGAACAACGTTGTCACCGTCAAGGGCCCCAAGGGTACTCTGACGCAGGCTCTGCGTCCGGAGATGATCCTGGAGCAGGAGGGCAACGTCATCCATGTCAAGCGCCCCTCTGACGACAAGCTGCACTGCGCTCTGCACGGCATGACCCGTGCGCTGCTGCACAACATGGTCGTCGGCGTCAGCGAAGGCTTCAAGAAGGAGTTGGAGGTCAACGGTATCGGTTACCGTGCCGCCAAGGAGGGCAAGAACCTGGTCATGAACCTGGGCTACTCTCATCAGGTCATCGTTCCTGAGATCGACGGCATCACCATTGATGTCCCCGCTCAGAACAAGATCGTCATCTCCGGTCCCGATAAGCAGAAGGTGGGCCAGTTTGCGGCGGAAGTCCGTGAAAAGCGTCCTCCCGAGCCTTATAAGGGCAAGGGCATCAAGTATGTCGATGAAGTCATCCGCCGCAAGGTCGGTAAGACCGGCGCCAAGAAGTAAGGAGGTGTGCCGTAATGATTAAAAGACCCAATACCAACGCTCAGCGTCTGAAGCGTCATAAGAGAGTCCGTGCCAAGGTGTTCGGCACTACCGAGCGTCCCCGTCTGAACGTGTTCCGCAGCGAGAAGAACATCTACGCTCAGGTCATCGACGACGTGGCCGGCAACACCCTGGTCTCCGCCTCCTCTCTGGATAAGGAGATCGAGGGCAACGGCGGCAACAAGACCGCCGCCCGTGCCGTGGGCAAGCTGGTGGCCGAGCGCTGCAAGGCCAAGGGCATCGACACCGTCGTGTTCGACCGTGGCGGTTACCTGTATCACGGCCGCGTGGCCGAGCTGGCCGAAGGCGCCCGTGAGGGCGGCCTGGAATTCTAAGAGAGGAGGATAACTGACAATGGCAAGATTTGAAAGAGAACCCAGCGAGTATATCGAAAAAGTAGTTGCTACGAACCGTGTATCCAAGACGGTCAAGGGCGGTCGTGTCATGAAGTTCTCCGCTCTGATGGTGGTGGGCGACGGCAAGGGCAAGGTCGGTTTCGGCCTTGGTAAGGCCGCCGAGGTCCCTGAGGCCATCCGCAAGGGCATCGAGGATGCCAAGAAGAACATGATCACCGTGTCCCTGTCCGGCAGCACCATCCCCCACGAGATCATCGGTGAGGCCGGTGCAGGCCGTGTGCTGATGAAGCCCGCTGCTCCCGGTACCGGCGTGATCGCCGGCGGCCCCGTGCGTATCATCATGGAAGCTGCCGGTATCAAGGATATCCGTACGAAGTGCCTGCGCTCCAATACCGCAGTCAATGTGGTAGCCGCCACCTTTGAGGGCCTGAAGGCCCTGCGCACCCCGGAAGAGGTCGCCCGCACCCGTGGCAAGAGCGTGGACGAGATCGTGGGCTAAGGAGGCGTGAACAATGGCTAATCTGAACATCAAGCTCGTCAAGAGCCTTAACGGCAGACTGGAAAAGCACATTGCCACTGCCAACTCCATGGGCCTGCGGAAGATCGGTGACACCACCGTTCAGCCCGACAACGCCCAGACCAAGGGCAAGATCGCCAAGATCGGCTATCTGCTGCAGGTCACCGAAGTAGAATAAGGAGGTGCGAGAGCATGAAACTGAATGAACTGTCTCCCGCAGCCGGCTCCACCAAGGAAGCTTACCGCAAGGGTCGGGGCAGCGGCTCCGGCAACGGCAAGACTGCCGGCCGTGGTCACAAGGGCCAGAAGGCCCGCTCCGGCGGCGGCACCCGCATTGGCTTTGAGGGCGGCCAGATGCCTCTGGCTCGCCGCATCCCCAAGCGTGGCTTCAACAACATTTTTGCAAAGCCCCTGGAAATCATCAACCTGGCCAGTCTCGACAAGTTCGAGGATGGCGATATCGTCACCGCAGAGGCCCTGCTTGCCAAGGGGATTTTGAGCAAGTGTGAATACGGCTACAAGGTTCTGGGTAACGGCAAAGTTACCAAGAAGGTGACCGTACAGGCCGCTGCTTTCTCTCAGGCTGCTAAGGAAGCGATCGAAGCAGCCGGAGGAAAGGCAGAGGTGATCTAAGTGATTCAGACGATCAAAAAGGCGTGGGGTATTCCTGAGCTTCGCAAAAAGATCATTTTCACCGCACTGATCCTGCTGATCTTCCGCATCGGCAATGCCATCCCCGTTCCCTATGTGAACACGGATCTGCTGAGCAGCTATCTGGAGGGTATGAGCACCACCGTTCTGGGCCTGTACAATGTCATGTCCGGCGGCGCCTTCGCTCAGGCCACCGTCTTTGCACTGGGCGTACAGCCCTACATCAACAGCTCCATCATCATCCAGCTGCTGACCATCGCCATTCCCGCTCTGGAGCGGCTGGCCCGTGACGGCGGCGAGGAGGGCAAGAAGAAGATCCAGTCCATCACCCGTTATGCTACGGTGGCCATCGCCATCCTGCAGGGCTGGGGCTACTATATGCTGATGAAGAACTACGGCATCCTGACCGAGAAATCCTTCTGGGTGGCTCTGGTCATTATCGCCTCCTTCATCGCCGGTTCTTCCTTCGTCATGTGGATGGGCGAGCAGATCACAGAGTTCGGTATCGGCAACGGTATCTCCATCATCCTGTTTGCCGGCATCCTGTCCCGTGTCCCCAGCATGGTCTCCTCCATGATCAGCGGACTGCGGGCCGGTACGCTGGCCTGGTGGGCAGCGGTGCTGGTGGTGCTGGGCATCCTGGCTCTGATCGTCCTGATCACTTGGGTCAACGGCGCTGAGCGCCGTATCCCGGTGCAGTATGCCAAACGTCAGGTGGGCCGCAAGATGTACGGCGGTCAGGCATCCACCCTCCCCATGAAGGTGAATATGTCCGGCGTTCTGCCCATCATCTTCGCTCAGTCCATCGCCATGATCCCCTCTACCATCGCCGCTTTCTGCAAGCAGCCGGCGGAGGGTACCTTCTGGTATGGCTTCCTGAACGCTATTGACACCAAGTCCGTGCTGTACATGATCTTCTACTTCCTGATGATCATTGCTTTCAGCTATTTCTATGCCACCATTCAGTTCAACCCCGTGGAGATCTCCAACAACCTGAAGAAGAATGGCGGCTTCATTCCCGGCTTCCGTCCCGGCAAGCCGACCACCGACTTCATTAAGAAGGTCCTGAACAAGGTCACCCTGTTCGGCGCTATCTATCTGGGCGTCGTGGCGATCCTGCCCCTGCTGATCGGCAAGATCGTGGGGAACTCCGCCCTGTCCATCGGCGGTACGTCCGTCATCATCGTGGTGGGCGTTGCGCTGGAGACCGTACAGGCGCTGGAGTCCCAGATGCTGATGCGTCAGTATAAGGGCTTCCTGGAATAATTGAGGTGCAACATGAAACTGATCCTTTTGGGCGCTCCGGGTGCCGGTAAGGGCACTCAGGCAGAGATTCTGAAGAAGAAGCTGGAGATCCCCACGATCTCCACAGGCAACATTCTGCGTGCCGCCGTGAAAAACGGCACGCCCACAGGTTTGAAGGCCAAGGAGTATATGGACGCAGGCAAGCTGGTGCCGGATGAGGTCATCATCGGCATCATCAACGACCGCCTGCAGGAGCCCGACTGCGCCAACGGCTACATTCTGGACGGGGTGCCCCGCACCATCGCTCAGGCGGAGGCCATGGAGCAGGCCGGTATCAGCTTCGATGCAGTGGTGGCCATCGAGATCCCTGACGAGAAGATCGTTGCTCGGATGGGCGGCCGGCGTGTGTGCGAGCACTGCGGCGCCAGCTACCACATCGTGAACATTCCCCCGAAAACGGAGGGCGTGTGCGATGTGTGCGGCGGCAAGCTCGTACAGCGCAAGGATGATGACCCCGAGACGGTCCGTGACCGGCTGGAGGTTTATCATAGAGAGACAGAACCTCTGAAGGGCTTTTACGAGGCCCGTGGGATTCTGAAAACTGTGGAGGACCAGTCCACTGTGGACGGGACTACGCAGGCGATCCTGCGTGCGCTGGGAGTAGATGCATGATCACTCTGAAATCCGCACACGAGATCGAACTGATGCGCCGGGCGGGAAAAATTACCGCGGCTGCCCGTGCTCTGGCACGGGAAATGGTAAAACCCGGCGTAACAACCCACCAAATCGATAAGGCAGTGTTTGACTTTATTCGCTCCCATGGAGCGACCCCCTCGTTCCTGCACTACAATGGCTATCCCGCCAGCGTATGCGTCTCCGTCAACGACGAGATCATCCACGGCATTCCCGGTCCACGGGTATTGCAGGAGGGCGACGTCGTCAGCGTGGACGTGGGCGCCTACATCGGCGGCGTCCATGGCGACTGCGCCGGCACATACCCCTGCGGGAAGGTGTCCGACGAGGACATGGACCTGATCCGTGTGACACAGGAGAGCTTCTTCCAGGGACTGAAATACGCCAGGGAGGGCTATCGCCTGTCCGACATCTCTGCCGCTGTGCAGCAGTATGCCGAGTCGCATGGCTATTCCATCGTGCGGGAGTATGTGGGTCACGGCATCGGTCACCATATGCACGAGCCGCCGGAGGTACCCAACTTCGGCAAGCCCGGACATGGTCCCCGCCTGTTGCGGGGCATGACCATCGCCGTGGAGCCTATGGTCAACGCAGGCTCCGCAGCCATTCGGCAGATGCCGGACGGCTGGACGGTGAAAACTGCGGACGGCAAGAAGGCGGCCCACTACGAGAATACCATCCTGATCACCGCCGGCGACCCGGAGCTTCTGACGGACGCCAGCGAGTCTTTGGTGTAAAGTCTATGGACATTGCCATATCAAACATCGTAAGATCCACGGCCGGCAGGGACAAGGGAGATCTCTTCTTCGTGCTTGCGACGGAGGGAGACTTCCTCCTGCTGGCTGACGGAAAACGGCGCCGGGTGGAGGACCCCAAGCGAAAGCGACGGAAGCATACGGAGCTTTACGGGGAGAGCCACAGCCCGGTGGCCGAGAAGATCAGAAGCGGCGAAAAAATCACCAATAGTGAGCTTCGTAAAGCCTTAGCCGCATTCAGCGGCGGTAATCAAGACCAGGAGGGATAACGACTTGGCAAAATCCGATATGATCGAAGTGGAGGGTGTGGTAGTCGAATCACTGCCTAACACCACATTCCAGGTAGACATTGGAAATGGACACACGATTTTGGCGCATATTTCCGGAAAGCTCAGAATGAATTTCATCAGGATTCTGCCCGGCGACAAGGTGACGGTGGAAATGTCACCCTACGACCTGACCCGTGGCCGGATTACCTGGCGTAGTAAGTAGGAGGTTTATGAACAATGAAAGTAAGACCGTCCGTGAAGCCCATGTGCGAGAAGTGCAAGATCATTCGCAGAAAGGGCCGTGTAATGGTGATCTGCGAAAATCCGAAGCATAAGCAGAGACAGGGCTAAGTAGAAAGTGGAGGTGCTTTAAGAGTATGGCACGTATTGCCGGTATTGACCTGCCCAAGGATAAGCGAATCGAGATCGGTTTGACCTATATCTATGGTATTGGCAGAAAGAGCGCTCAGGATATTCTGGCGCAGACAGGCATCAACCCCGACACCCGGGTGAAGGATCTGACCGAGGCCGAGGAAGCCAAGCTTCGTGAGGCCATTGACCAGAGCTATACCGTGGAGGGCGACCTGCGCCGTCAGGTGGCTCTGGACATCAAGCGTCTGACGGAGATCGGCTGCTACCGTGGTACCCGTCATCGCCGTGGGCTGCCCGTTCGTGGTCAGCGCAGCAAGACCAACGCCCGCACCCGCAAGGGTCCCAAAAAGACCATTGCCAACAAGAAGAAGTAAGGAGGGAAGATAGAATATGGCTAACGCTAAGACCGGTAAGAAGGTTATTCGCCGCCGTCGTGAAAAGAAGAACGTCGAGAAGGGCCAGGTCCATATCCGCTCTTCCTTCAACAACACCATGGTCACCGTCACCGACGCACAGGGCAACGCTCTGTCCTGGGCCTCCTCCGGTGGTCTGGGCTTCCGTGGCAGCAAGAAGTCTACCCCCTTCGCTGCCCAGAGTGCCGCTGAGACGGCTGCCAAGGCCGCTATGGAGCATGGCCTGAAGACCGTGGAGGTCTTTGTCAAGGGCCCCGGCCAGGGCCGTGAGGCTGCCATCCGCGCACTGCAGGCCGTGGGCCTGGAGGTGACGATGATCAAGGACGTCACCCCCATCCCCCACAACGGATGCCGCCCCCCCAAGCGTCGTCGTGTGTAATCGGAACAAGGAGGATAAGTAGAATATGGCTAAGAATATGCAGCCTATCGCTAAGCGCTGCAAGGCGCTGGGCATTTCTCCTACCGTCATGGGTTACTCCAAGAAGGAGACCAAGCGCAACCCCGGCGGCCAGATGAGAAAGAAGAAGAGCGAGTACGCCATCCAGCTCAACGAGAAGCAGAAGGTCAAGTTCGTCTACGGTATTCTGGAGAAGCAGTTCCATATGTACTATGAGAAGGCTTCCCGTATGCCCGGCAAGACCGGCGAGAACCTGCTGACCCTGGTGGAGCGCCGTCTGGACAATGTGGTGTATCGTCTGGGCTTCGCCACGACCCGCCGTGAGGCCCGTCAGCTGGTGAGCCACGCTCACTTCACCGTAAACGGTCAGAAGGTGAACATCCCCTCCTACCTGGTGCGTGTGGGCGATGTCATTGAGGTCAAGGAGAGCAGCCGCTCTTCCGCCGCCTTCAAGCGCCTGACCGCCGAGGATGCCCCGCTGGTGACCGTTCCCACTTGGCTGGAGCGTGACAAGAACGCCCTGAAGGGTACCGTGTCTCGTATGCCCGCCCGTGAGGACATTGATATGCCCATCGAGGAGCATCTCATCGTCGAGCTGTACTCCAAGTAATAGGGTCGAGACCCTCACCAAACGCATGAACCAAATCAGGTGCAGACTCGTCTGCGCCGCATAGAGAATGAAGGAGGGTACTGCATGATCGAAATTGAGAAGCCCCAGATCGAGTGTGTTGAAACGCCCGGCGATGCTTCCTATGGAAAATATGTGATCGAACCCCTGGAGCGTGGCTATGGAACGACTCTGGGCAATGCGTTGCGGCGCATCCTGCTCTCCTCCCTGCCTGGCACGGCGGCGACCAGCATCAAGATCGCCGGTGTGCAGCATGAGTTTTCCACCATTCCCGGTGTGAAAGAGGACGTGACGGAGATCGTTCTGAACGTCAAGAACCTGCTGACCAAGCTGCATTGCGAGGGCACCAAGACCGTCTTTATCGAGGCGGCTGGCCCCTGCGAGGTGACGGCCGGCGACATCAAGCCCGATGGCGAGGTGGAGGTGCTGAATCCGGAGCTGCACATTGCGACGCTGGACGTGGGCGCCACCCTGAGCATGGAGATCACCCTGAGCCACGGCCGTGGCTACGTCTCCGCTGACCGCAACAAGGCTCTGCGGGCCGGCGTGATCGGTGTGATCCCCATCGACTCCATCTACACCCCCGTGTACAAGGTCAACTACACGGTGGAGAACACCCGTGTCGGCAACCTCAGCGACTTCGACAAGCTGACGCTGGAGGTCTGGACGGATTCCACTATCACCGCCCGTGATGCCGTGTCTCTGGGCGCCAAGATCCTCTGCGATCACTTCGCACTGTTCACCGACCTGTCCGACACCATGGGCGATAAGTCCACGGTGGTGGAGAAGGCTCCGGACGATAAGGACAAGATGCTGGAGATGACCATTGAGGAACTGGATTTGTCCGTCCGCAGCTTTAACTGCCTGAAGCGTGCCAACATCAACACCGTGGAGGATCTGATCTCCAAGACGGAGGACGAGATGATGAAGGTGCGTAATCTGGGACGCAAGTCGCTGGAGGAAGTCATCAACAAGCTGGCCATGATGGGTCTGTCCCTGGCCGACGAAGAGAACAACTAACTCGCACTCTGTGCGAATATCCTTACAAGGAGGAAACAGAAATGCCCGGAACTCGTAAGCTCGGTAAGACTACCGATCAGCGTATGGCGATGCTCCGTCAGCAGGTCACCGATTTCCTGGATAACGGTCGGATGGAGACCACCATCACCCGTGCCAAGGAGATCCAGCCCATGGCTGAGAAAATGATCACCTTGGGCAAGAAGGGTGATCTGGCAGCGTATCGTCAGGCTTTGAGCTTCATTACCAGAGAGGATGTTGCCCACAAGCTGTTCAAGGAGATCGCTCCTGAGTATGCTGAGCGCAACGGTGGCTACACCCGCATCATCCGCACCGGCATCCGCCGTGGCGATGCAGCGGAGACCGCTCTCATCGAACTGGTGAAGTAAACTGCCCCAACTAAAAAAGCCCTTTTGTATGGCACTGCCGCCATACAAAAGGGCTTTTTTGCGCTTTGGCAGAGGAGGACAGACTCCGGAGGAGGTTTGGCAGATCTGGCACGGCATTCCCCTTGTGTTTCCCGGCAAAGCATGGTATACTGTCACGGAAGAAACGGCGACGGGAGGTGCGCTATGGCTAACGTACACTGTCAGTCCTGCGGCAGGACCTATGACTATGAGAAATACGGCTGCTGCCCCAACTGCGGCGCTTACAACCGCCGACCCCGGCGGGAGTGGGTGGATGTGGACGGCACCGTTCACCACGGTGCCAGCAAGCAGGAGAAGGTCTGCTATGAAAAAAAGACCTGTTACGAGAAGAAGGTCTGCTTCGAGGAGCAGGCCCGTCCCGCCAAGAAAAAGAACCCGCTGCGCCAGCTGGAGCAGGAGCTCCACAAGGCGGAGCGTACCGTCCGGCAGGCGGCTCCCCGGAAGAGCCATGCATCCGGGAAGGAGAAAGCGTCCGGCGGCATATTTATGGCGGTGTTCATTGTGGCGTTCCTGTCTGCGCTGCTGCCGTCCATGATCCGCAGCTGTCAGGCGAAAATCGATGAGGGAGGCCATCGGGTGACGGTGACGCCCGCTCAGGAGGAGATACCGGCCGAACCTGCCGAGGTGTACTACCTGAGTCAGGGAGAGTCCTTCGAGTGGTACGGCGAGACGGCATGGGTGTCGGGCTATAACACCACCGAGCTGGAGGACGGATATATGGAGGTGTCGGTGCTGCTGTACTATCCTTGGGAGCGGGAAGAGCTGCCGGAGATGCCGGAGCTGTACCACAGCGATGGCATCAGCCCGCCGTTGACGCTGGATCCTCCCGACGGCGGCGATCTGTGGCGGCTGAACTTCCGCATCTCGACGCAGGATACCAGCTGGCTCATGGTGGAGTTCACAGACTCGGACGACACGGAGTATGACGTCATTCTGGAATAATGCAAGCGCCCGGCGGAATTGTTTTCCGCCGGGCGCAGAGTCTGTCAAAAAAGGGAGAGCCTTTCATCAACGGGGAGGAAGGGTGTGTGCGGGAAACCCGGGAAGGGTGTCCTGCACGATGATGATCCCCATTTTTCAGAGCTTTTGAAGCTCTGAAAAATGCCGCAGCGTGGCGAAAAGACTTTTTCGACACGCTGAGCGCCCGGCGGAATTGTTTTCCGCCGGGCGCATATATTTGTTTCGGTGATGCTATGAAACGAATCCTGCCCCTGCTGGTACTGTGCCTGCTTCTGACGGGCTGCGTGGCGCTGCCGGCTACGGCTCCGGCGGAGCCTATGTATCTGGCACTGACCTTTGATGACGGGCCATCGCCCCAGTATACGCCCCGATTGCTGGATGGCCTGAAGCAGCGGGGCGTCCACGCCACCTTTTTCCTCATCGGTCAGCAGGTGCAGGACTATCCGGAACTGGTGCAGCGCATCCGGGCAGAGGGACATCAGATCGGCAACCACACCTATGACCATGCGCCGCTGGACCGCCTGTCCTGCGGTGAGGCCATGGCGGACCTGAGCCGCTGCGACGGCGTTTTGCAGGAGCTGGCAGGGGAGGGGACCTACTGGGTCCGGCCGCCCTACGGCTTCATCACCGAGGAGGAGCTGGCAGCATGGAGCACGCCCATGCTGTACTGGTCTGTGGATACCTGCGACTGGGAGTGTCGGGATGTGCAGAAGGTGTTCGCCGCCATCTGTCAGGCGAGGGACGGGGATGTGATCCTGCTGCACGACTGCTACGGAACCAGCGTGGAGGCGGCCTTGCAGGCCATCGACTGTTTGTCGGAGCAGGGGGTGGAATTCGTCACCGTGGAGGAGCTGTTTGCTCTCCGGGGGCAGACTGCCGAGGCCGGGCATCTGTACCGACGACCCGAGTGAGAAAAATGGGCAAAAGAAGGTCCCCGAAGCAATGCTTCAGGGACCTTCTTGCAACCAATAGATCTTACAGACCGGCGGCGACCATGCAGTTCAGCACCAGCGTCAGGATAACGAAGATGGCACCCACCCACTTGGTGGCCTTAGCCAGCTTGGCATCCACGGAGCGGGCCTTGCTGCGGCTCATGTAGGAATCAGCGATGCCGCCGATGGCACCGGACAGACCCTGGCTCTTACCGGACTGGAACAGAACAATGAGGATCAGCACCAAAGCAGACAGCAGCTGCAGAATCGTAACAGCAATTTTCATAATCTTTCCCTCCAACAAAATAAAGCCCAAAGAGGCTATTCTTCAAAGTACAACCCATCATACCATATCGTCCACGGAATTTCAAGGGGAAACTCCCTTTTTGCCCGAAAAAATTCGGAAAAATCCATCGAACATCTGTTGCAAACGGAGAGAATATATGGTATACTATGAAAAACCTTATGTAAACGAAGGAGACGGCGCACATGGTACAGCTCACGAAGATGCAGCAGCGGATCTATGACTATATCGCCCAGACCATCCGGACGCAGGGCTATCCCCCCTCCGTGCGGGAAATTGGGGACGCCGTGGGGCTGAAATCCCCCTCCACCGTCCATTTTCACCTGAAACACATGGAGGAGCTGGGGGTCATCGGCAAGGGGGCCGGCAAGGGCCGGGCGCTGACCCTGACGGAGCCGCTGCCGGAGGAGAACCAGATCCCCATTGTGGGGACGGTGGCCGCAGGTACCCCCATTCTGGCGGAGGAGTGCATCGAGGACTACCTGACCTTCGACGCCGGCGGCGACAGCAGCCAGTATTTTGCCCTCCGGGTTCGGGGGGAGTCCATGCTCAACGCAGGCATTCTGCCGGACGATCTGGTGGTGGTGCGCCAGCAGCAGACCGCTAACAACGGCGAGATCGTGGTGGCCCTGCTGGGGGACGAGGCCACGGTCAAGCGCTATTCCCGCCGCAACGGGCAGGTGTGGCTCCTGCCGGAGAATGAGGCATACAGCCCCATTGACGGCCACGACGCACAAATTTTGGGGAAGGTGGCCGCCGTCATCCGGCGCTATTAAGGGGCTGGTGTGTCCCACAGATTTCGGATAAGCAAGAACCGGCCGCAGGGAGATTCTCCCTGCGGCCGGTTCTTGTTAAAAAAGTTTATTTTCCGGAGGACTTAGCTTTTCATATTCAGCTGCCAATCCTGAAAATCGGCAAAGGGGTCGGAGACGGTGGGGTGGATGTCGTTTTTCACCGCTCCGTCCGGCAGCAGCACGGAGTTGGACTTGAAGCACACTGCCACCAACGGCGCCTGTTCCTTCAGATAGCTGCACAGCTCATGGGCCGCTGTCTGGCGCCCTTCGCCCTCCGATACCGTTCGGAAGGCCGTCAGCAGGGTCTCCAGCTGTGTGTCCCGCACGCCGCCGTAGTTCAGGGCCCCGCCCGGAGACAGCAGCGGCGACAGATCCCAATCCGCCGTCAGCTTGCACTCCCCGTAGTAGAGGTCGAAACCTCCGGCCTTCAGCGCCGCCAGATAGTCCTCATAGGGCAGGGCCTTTACGTCGATCTTCACGTCGTATTGGGAGAGGTCCGAGGCCAGCTTCCGGGCCATGGACACCTTGAAGCTATTCTCCTCGTTCACCAGCATGGTGACGGAGACGGACTTTTCACCGGAGGTATAGCCTGCCGCCTCCATGGAGGAGCGGTAGCTGTCTGGGGAATAGGTCTCCTCCAGATCCTTGGGGTAGACCACCGCCGAGGGGGACAGGGGGAACTGTGCCGTCTGCCCATGCCCCAGCAGGAAGGCACTGACGCCGCCAGCCCGGTCCATGCCAAGACTCAGGGCCGCCCGCAGCTTGGGGTCGTTGAAGGGCGCACGGGTGACGTTGAAGCCGATATACTGCATCACCGAAGTGGGGATGTCCGTATAGCTGCCGCTGCCGTAGACGTTGGAGGTGTTGGTGCCGGTCAGGTCGCATACCAGCATCTGGATGTCGTGGGTATAGAAGGCGTAGGCCATGGAGTCGGTGTTCTTGCAGGCGGTCAGCTCGATGCGCTCCAGCGGCATGGTCTTATCCTGCCACCAGTCCGTTCGCCGGGCTAGATACACGCCGCTCTCGTCCTTGGCATAGCGGTAGGGGCCGCTGCCCACCGGTACCGTGTCCTCCTGGGTGCCGCCCTTGATGATGGGGATGTCCAGCCGGGCGGCGAACTGCGGGTCGTTGCGGGTGAGATAGATGCGGAGGGTACTCTCCCCCAGATAGGACACGGAGTCCATCTCTGCCAGCCGCTGGCCGTACCGCACGGACTCCTTGGCCCGCCGCAGGGCAGCCACCACGTCCCACGCCGTCAGGGCCGAGCCGTCGGAGAAGGTGACGCCGGAGCGCACGGTGACGGTCAGGGCGTAGCTTTCGGCGTCATAGGAGGCGCTCTCCGCCAGACAAGGCTGGGGCAAAAAGTCGGTACCCAGCGTGTACAGACTCTCATACAGCAGCGCACCCAGTGTCTGCTGGGCGCCATCGGCGCAGGTGATGGGGTCCCATGTCTCCCCCTGCAGATAGGGCAGACCGAAGGAGGTGAGACGGGTATCCTGCTTGGTGCTGTCGCTCTGCTGATAGTATTGGGAGAGGGTGTCGTAGGTCTCCTCCGGCTCCTCGCCCCAGTCGCAGCCAGACAGCGGCACAAGACACGCCGCCGCCAGCAAAAGGGATAGTAAACGCTTTTTCATGGCAGTCTCCTGTTCAGATCAGGGCGATGAGTGCCGCCTGCGCTCCCCGGCGGTCCCCCATCTTCCGATGGGACCACCAGCGCTCCGGGTGGCAGCCGGTGCAGTCGGGGCATACGTCGATGTGCTGTACCCCGGCCTGCCGCAGCCACAGGGCATTGATGCCCTTCAGGTCTATGTGCCACTTTTCGCCCCGACGCACCATGTACGGCTCCGCCGCCGCACCCAGCGCCCGGCGCATGGCCTCCGGCACGTCATCGTCCGTCTCGAAGCAGCAGGCACCGATGGACGGTCCCGTGGCGGCCAACAGATCCCCCGGCTCCGTGCCGAAGGCCTCCTGCATCCGCCGCACCGTCTTGGCAGCCAGACCGCTGGCCACCCCACGCCACCCGGCGTGGACGGCTCCGATGGCCTCCTGCACCGGGTCGTACAGCAGAATAGTACCGCAGTCGGCGGAGAACACCACCAGCGGGATGTGCTTCTCCCGGCAGATCATGGCATCTACGCTGGCGTAGTCCCGCTGCCGGAACAGGCCCTTGCCGCAGTCCGACTCCGTCACCAGACGGATGTTGTCCTCGTGGACCTGCTTGCTGAGCACCGCCCGCTGATGGGACAGACCCAGCACGCCGCACAGCCGGCGGAAGTTCTCCTGCACATTGGCCGGATCGTCGCCCCGGCCCACGCCCAGATTCAGGCTGTTCCACGGGGAGGGGCTGACGCCGCCGGTGCGGGTGGAAAAGCCGTGGCGGATACTGCCGCACAGCAGATCGCTCTGCAGCACGGTGATGCCGTTTTCCGTATGGTCATGAAATGCCATGGCAGTCCTCCTGTCCGGGGATTTTTACGCATCCCGGCCGCAGCAGTTCTTGTACTTCTTACCGCTGCCGCAGGGGCAGGGTTCGTTGCGGCCGATCTTCTTCACCTTGCGGGGCTGCTTCTTCACGGTGCCGTCGCCGCCCACGCTCTCCGACGTGGTCTTGGCTACACGCTCCCGCTTGACCTCCTCGTTCTTCCGCAGCCGTACAGAGTACAGCCGCCGGACAGTCTCCTCCTGAATGGCGGAGATCATCTCCTCGAACATCTCCAGAGATTCCTTCTTATAGGCGATGATGGGATCCGTCTGAGCATAGGCCCGCAGACCGATGCCCTGCCGCAGATCGGTCATGGCATCGATGTGGTCCATCCAGTACTCGTCTACCACCCGCAGCAGCACCACACGCTCCACCTCACGCATGACGGGGGAGGTGAACTCCTGCTCCTTCTTTTCGTAGAAGTCGGCAGCGGCGGCGGTAAAGGCGTCGATGACCTCCTCCGCCGTCAGCTGGGGGATGCGCTCCGGCTCGAAGCGCACGGTGTACCTGGGGAAGTACAGGCCCTCCACCTGACGCAGCAGCTCCCGCATCCCGGCCTCGTCCATGTGGCTCTCGCCGCCGAAGGCGCTGCTGACCTGATGGCCGATGGCGGTGGACATCATGTTCATGATGATGCCCTTGACGTCCATGCCCTCCAGCACCTGCTTGCGCTGATCGTAGATGATCTCACGCTGCTTGTTCATCACGTCGTCGTACTCCAGCACCGACTTACGGGACTGGAAGTTCCGGGACTCCACCGTGGTCTGGGCCTGCTCAATGGCACGGGTCAGCATCTTGTTCTCGATGGGGGTGTCCTCGTCGAGGTTCATCCGCTCCATGATGCTGTTGATGCGCTCGCCGCCGAACAGACGCATGAGGTCATCCTCCAGCGAGATATAGAACCGGGTCTCGCCGGGGTCGCCCTGACGGCCGGCACGGCCACGCAGCTGGTTGTCGATCCGGCGGGAGTCGTGGCGCTCGGTACCCACGATGAACAGGCCGCCGGCCTGACGCACCTGCTCCGCCTCTCCGGCGATCTCCTCCTTATGCTGCTGCAGCTTCTGGGCAAACAGGCGGCGGGCATCCAGAATCTCCTGGTTGTCCGTCTCGGCGTAGCCGGTGGCCTCAGCAATGAGCTCGTCCGACAGCCCCGCCTTCCGCAGGTCGCTGGTGGCCATGTACTCGGCGTTGCCGCCCAGCATGATATCCGTACCACGGCCGGCCATGTTGGTGGCCACGGTGACGGCGCCCAGCTTACCGGCCTGCGCCACGATCTCTGCCTCACGCTCGTGGTTCTTGGCGTTCAATACGTTGTGCTTGATGCCCGCCTTGGTGAGCATCCGGCTTAAAAGCTCGTTCTTCTCGATGGATACCGTACCCACCAGCACCGGCTGGCCCTTGGCGTGGCACTCCTCCACCTGACGGATGACCGCCCGGAACTTACCCTGCTCCGTCTTATACACAGAGTCCTGATCGTCGATACGGGCGATGGGACGGTTGGTGGGGATCTCCACAATGTCCAGCTTGTAGATGGTGGCAAATTCTTCCTCCTCTGTCAGGGCCGTACCGGTCATACCGGACAGCTTCTGATACAGGCGGAAGTAGTTCTGGAAGGTGATGGTGGCCAGCGTCTTGCTCTCCCGCTGCACGGAGACGTGCTCCTTGGCCTCGATGGCCTGATGCAGACCCTCGGAGTACCGACGGCCGAACATCAGACGGCCGGTGAACTCGTCCACGATGATGATCTCGCCGTCCTTGATGACGTAGTCCACGTCCCGCTTCATGACGCCGTGGGCCTTGATGGCCTGATTGATGTGGTGGGCGATGGTGCTGTTCTCCGGGTCGGAGAGGTTCTCCAGATTGAAAAACTCCTCGGCCTTGGCGATACCACGGGCGGTGAGGGTGGCCGTCTTGGCCTTCTCATCCACCACATAGTCGGCGTCGATATCCTCGGCTTCCTCCTCTTTGGAGTCTACCTCCGCCACCACGTATTTCTTCATCCGGGCCACCAGCGACTCCGCCATGTCATACAGCTGCGTGGACTTGTCGCCCATGCCGGAGATGATAAGGGGCGTCCGGGCCTCATCGATGAGGATGGAGTCCACCTCGTCCACGATGGCGAAGTTATGGCCCCGCTGCACCTGCTCGTTCTTATAGATGGCCATGTTGTCCCGCAGGTAGTCAAAGCCCATCTCGTTGTTGGTGCCGTAGGTGATGTCGGCGTTGTAGGCGGCCTGCCGCTCCTCCTTGCTGAGGTCGTGGACGATCAGGCCCACTGACAGCCCCAGAAAGCGGTGGACCTTGCCCATCCACTCGCTGTCTCGCTTGGCCAGATAGTCGTTGACGGTGACGATGTGAACGCCACGGCCCGTCAGTGCATTGAGGTAGGAGGGCAGCGTGGCCACCAGCGTCTTACCTTCACCGGTCTTCATCTCAGCGATGCGGCCCTGATGCAGCACGATGCCGCCGATGAGCTGCACCCGATAGGGGCGCAGACCCAGCACACGGTCCGCCGCCTCCCGCACGGTGGCAAAGGCCTCCGGCAGCAGGTCATCCAGCGTCTCACCGTTGGCCAGACGCTCCTTGAACTCCGGGGTCTTGGCCTGAAGCTGGGCATCGGTGAGGGCCTTGTACTCGTCGGCCAGCGCCTCGATCTTGTCAGCGATGGGGTAGATGCTTTTCAGCTCCCGCTGACTGTACGTTCCGAAAATTTTCGTAATGAGTCCCATATGTATCGTGTCCTTTCTGTTTCCAAAAGGAAAGTATGCGTATTGCTCCCGTTTCCCTTCCGCCGGGCGGGAGAGCCTTCCGCATCGCTGCGGCGAATAGAAACAAGAATACATCCTGTATCATACCACAAATTCCTGTCAGATGCAAAGGAAAAACAGCAACAAGAGCAATTTCACTAAAATAAAATGGCGACAATCGGCACTCTTTACGAAAAAACACACTGGGCGGCGAATTTGCTTGCAAAAAGCGGAAATTGTGATACGATGAAGCTGAAAGGGGAGGAGTCCGATGCACAGGTAGAAATATAAATGAAGGCACAGAAAAACACAAAATGGGTTCTTGCAATTTAGATAATAAACTACAGGACATTTTATGAAAAGACTGTTATCCTTTATATTTCTTTTGACGATGTTGTTCACCATGACTACCGTGGCCGGAGCCACCGAAGAGAGTATTTATACTCTGGCAAGACGTACTATCACGGTCAAGGAGACGATTCAAGATAATGGTGTAGTGGTATCTACCTATGAACATATGGATGCCTTCACACAGGCGGCAAAACGACAGTATCCGGATCTCTCTGACTATGAGTTGTCACAGTTTCTCATGGATTACATGGGCATGGATAGTGAAGGGATTCCGGAAGAGGAGGCATTGAAGCTTCTGACCTATGACAATTTGTCTCTTACATCCACATATCTGAAAGTCAATGAGGAAGGTATCGTAGAAATGACAGCGGAAGAAATGGAGCGGCAAATACAGATAGCTCCTATTTGCTACCTATCTATGCTATGGCGTTGTAACATCAACGGATGCAGTTATGCAACCAAGCTACGCCCATAAGACCCTTGGAGCCAGTAATATTTCTGTGTCGATAGATTCCAAGGGAGGTGTAAGTTTCTCTGTTGGCTTGGGTAGTAAGATTACCACATATTTGGCACGCCCAGTAACACTTGAGTAACAGGAGTATCAATGTTGGAGGAAAATTTATGAAGCCAGAGTGTCCCATAGACTGGAAAACAGCATTTACCGCCGCATTGCTCGGCTTTTTAGGAGCGTATCTGATCGGCGGCTACCTGAATATGCCGGACGCCGGGGCTATTGTGGCCATCGCCTATGTGGGCGGGCGCATCCTCTGGTATCTGAAACGGCTGGAGGCCCGTCAGGAGCCGAAGGACACCGTTGCGGATGCTCCCGCCGATACCGCAGCTGCCGATACGACGCCGGAGGGCAGTGGCACCGAAGGATAACGGATATCCCCGGACGGCGGCGGGGCGAGGGAGCGTATCCCGGCGGACATAGGCAGCAGCCCATGCCCGCTATTGCACATCGCAAAAAAATAATCGCCTGAATGTCCGATTCAGGCGATTATTTTGTCATTTTTTGGAAACTGCGGAAAAAAGCCTTGCAACACGGAAACAAGTGATATAATATATTATCAGATATAGTGTATATAATATGTGTGATCTATGCAAATAATAGGGATGACAAGAGGAGAAGTATCGTGAGAACCAGAGATCAAGAGGAATTTCAGCGCAAAAAAATCATGCTGATGGAGAAGTGCTACGACTGCTACGCCGAAAACGGTCTGGCCTCCGTGGGCATCCGGAAGCTGGCGGAGTCCTGTGGGTGCAGCTCCGCCGTGCTGTATATCTATTTTAGAGATTTGGACGATCTCATTGTCCAGTCCACCGCCTACTGCATGGAGAAGGTGGAGGACGACTTCATGGCCAAGGCCCCCACCGATCCGCAGGATCTGATGCGCTTCATCGACGAGATCCCCTACTGGACGGCCCGGCAGCACGGCAAGAAGTACCGCCTGATGTATCAGGTCTACACCCACCCCAAGTATATCCGCTACGGCAAGCAGTTCTTCGAGGGGGTCAACCGCCGCTATACCGAATACGCCAAATCGCTGGAGCCCAAGCTGGGCATCCCCTATACCACCATCACCCCGCTGATCTTCATCCTGATCCAGACCTGCGTCCACTACGCCATGTTCGAGGATGAATGCTATCTGCAGTCCCAGCTGGAGGCGCTGAAGCAGGCCATTCGGCTGTTTATGACCCAGTACCGCACGGAGGACGCAAGGCCCGACGTCAAGGCGGAAAGCTGACGGTTCCGCCGCAGCGGCCGCAGAAAAAACCAAATAAGACAGAAACGAACCCCCTCGGCAATGGCCGAGGGGGTTCGTTTGTTATCTCTGCATTTGGCCGCTTACCGCTTGCGGGCCGTGGGCGCATCAGGTCACGGTGCGATTGATGCGCTTGACCTCGAAGGAGGTCTGGGACAGGGTTTGCCGGGAGCGGTCCCCGATCTCCAGGGTGACGGAGAAAATGTCGGTGGAGGCATCGTAGCGCAGGGTAAAGGACTTCACCTTCAGCCCCTTGGGGTAGGAGGCCGAGCCCAGCAGGTGACGATCGCCCAGGGTCAGCTGGCCGTCTTCACCGATCTGAAAGGCATCGCCCTTACCCTCCACGCTGCCCACGTTTTGGATGAAGATCTGCGTCAGGCCGCCGTTTTCATCCTGCGTCACGGTGCCGCAGAAGCGCAGCTTGTCGCTGATGACGCTGGTGAGGGTGGAGCAAAGCTCCTGCGCCTCCGACAGCCGCATGGATTCCGTATAGGTCTTGCCGGCAAAGCGGATGCCCACCACCAGCAGCGCCGTCAGCAGCAGCACGATCAGCACCGTACACAGCATCTCGGTCAGGGTGATGCCCCGCCGGTCACGGAGTTTTTTCATGGCGTATCCTCCGACACATAGTAGCGGTAGCCGTTCTCCTGATAGACCTCCACCGAGGTGCTGCCGGTCTGGCCGCTGCGGCCGGAGAGGCGCAGCTGGGCGCTGCCCTCGGACTGGGCATCGCTGTACCGGAAGGAGACGTCGGTGTCCCGGATCTTGGCGTTGATCTTGGCGGCTGCCACGGCGGAGCCCGTCAGAAAGACGAACACCAGCACGATGATCAGCAGGGATACCAGAGCCTCCACCAGAGTTTCGCCCTTCTGGTTCTTCAGCTTTTTCATCCGGTGACCCCCTTTTCAATGAGCGGTGTGTCCCAAGAGATGGTGGTGGTGGTAACGGTGGTCTGTCCCGTCTCGGTGTTGCCGCCGGTGACGGTGGTGACCTGCTGCTTCCGCTCGCCGCTGAGGGTGAGGGTCATAAGGCAGTTGCCCTGACTGCTGTCCGCCAGAGAAAGGGTCACGGTGATGTCGTAGGCGGGGGTCATGGTGAACTCCGCCTGCACGGCGTCCAGACCGCTGGCAGCATCCGGGGTGAGGGTGATGACGTCGGTATAGGCGATGCCACGGCCCACGGCCTCAATGCCCCGCTCCAGCCAGACCTTCATGGCCCCCTGCGGGGTCTGAGTTACCTCCGTCCGCTCGATATAGCTGCCGGTGGCAGTGGGGCGGCGGGTGACCTTCTGCTCATAGCTGGAGGAGAGGATATCGTCCCGCAACAGCTCCGCAGCGGAGCTGACGGTGAGATAGGTCTGCTGGCTCTGGCGGTCGTTGGAGATGTGCCGGGCGGCGGTAGTGGCCGCCGTAAGGATCACTACGCTGACCATGCTGGCCACCAGCAGCAGGAGGAGGGCCATCAGAATGGTGACGCCCTTCCGGTCTGTACACTTTTTCATTCCAATGGCCTCCTTTCTGCAAAACGGTTATCGGCTCCAGCGCCAGCGGAGCAGACCGGGCTCCTCCGTATCCTGATAGATGGGTTCAAAGGTGGTATCCTGGAACAGGGGCAGGTCGGGACTGGGGGTCCAGCCCACAACGGGCCGGAGCGCCGAGACAAGCTCCTCCTCCGTGGGGAGGAAGCCGGCGGCGGGCTGGCCGAAGGGAACGGCCTTCTCCAGCCGCAGGCGGCCCACCACGAAGGTGGCGGTGATCTGCGTATCCTCCGCCGTCAGGGTATAGGGGATATCCAGCGGATAGGGCCGGCCGGTGCGGCTGTCGGTGAGAGTCACCTGCAGGGTGACTGTCTCCTGCTGCCGTCCGTGGATGGTGATGGGGCGATAGCTGAAGTCGCCGTCCTGCTGGGCGGCCACCACGTTGCCTACGGTGACCCGGTAGTCCTCATCGGCGGTGGAGAGCATATCGTGGGAAGTGCCGGTGCTATCCAGAACGGTAAGGGCCGTTACGGTGAAGTACCGGAAGTCCGCCGCCTTGCCACGGCTGTACAGGTACAGACCCTCGTGATCGGGGACATCGCCCTCGGCGGGGCCGAGAGGGGTATCCCAGTCGGTGGCGTCCCGATTCAGGATGCCCTGACGATACACGGCGTCTCCATCGCCCACATGGGCGATGCCCAGCACGCCCTGCATATGGATGGTGGCGGTGAGGCGCAGCTCACTGGTGAAGGTGCGCTGGCCCACGGTGACACCGGCCTGCACCAGCAGAGTCTCCTCGCCCTCGCCCTTACCGGTGACGGTGACCTGCTGATCCCGACTCACCGGGGACAGCGTGACCACCCGGTCAGAGCCGCTGACCACGTCCCATTTGACGCCGGTGAGCACTTGGCCGGTGCCGTCCCGTGCGGTGAGGGTGAGGGTAGTGCTCTCGCCTACATACTGCTCTACGGAGAGTTGATCCACGGAGATGGAGAGCTTGGCGGTGACGTCCACTGCCAGACGGGCGGTGTAATCCCCCAGTGTGGCGATGATCTCGGTGGAGCCGATGGCCTGTCCCACGATGCGGACCTTGTAGTGGCCCGTGCCGTCCGGCTGAAGCTCGGCAGTGACGATGCCGTCCTTGGTATAGGACAGGGTGGGGAGCTCCGTGCCGGGATCCGTGCCCTCGAACCGCAGATCCAGCGTCACGGCGGATTCACCGCCGGCGGCATCGTAGTCGGTGATCATGTCCAACGTCAGCAAGCCCTTGCTCCAGTAGAGGCCAGATGACGGCCACCAGCCGTAGTGTAGACGGGCCCGGCCAAAGACGTTATCCTGCACCAACACGGTGGGGAAGGGGAAGTCCTGACCCTGCAGGGCCTCGTCACTGCCGGGGAAGCTGTATTTGCCGTGGACCTCGGCGCCGTTTTCCTCGGTAGTGACCCACGCAAAGCTGCTGCCCAGAGCGGCGGCGAAGCTATCGTAGCGCTGTGCAGTGCCGGTGCCGTTGTTCTGGGTGACGATGCTGGCACCGGTGCGCTGGGACATCTGCTCATAGGTCAGGCCCGTCAGGCCCTTGATGCTATACGTGTTGGAACCACCGTTCCAGCCGTAATTACGGAGGTAGCTGAGATCGCCGTTGAGCATTTTTTCCCGTGCCGCTTCTGTACGCAGCAGCCCGCTAAGGGAGTTGCTTTTGGAATTACCCTTGCCGTAGTATTTGGGCAGATCGTCGAAAGAAATGCTGTTCTTGCTGCTGTTGAGGTAGTAGCAGTTGTTGATATAGAGCTTTGCATTGGTGCTGGCACCGGCTCGGTCGGCAATACTGCCCATAAGGGAGATGCCGGTGATGGTACCCGCCATGTCCGGGAACTCCATGTAGGTGTAGCAGTTATTGAAAGTGGGCTGACCATCCGAACTGTCGGAGCGATTGACAAAGTTGGTGAAGCTGGCGGAGAAGCCGCTGCCGCCCATACCGCCGATATAGACATAGGTATCGGGGCCGGGGACACCGCCGGAATTCATCTTGACCTGGACGGCAGAGCTGCCGTCGGCAAAGACATTGTTGCTGCTGCCCACGGGGACACGCTCCTTCAGGGTCTCCTCCCCAATGGTGATGGTACCGCCGGTGTAGCAGTCCGTTACCGCAAAGCGCACACCGCCGGCCAGACCGCCTACACGCACATAGTTGCCGTAGCGGGCGGCGTTCATGTAGCCGTTGGTATCGACGTGGGTGCAGTTGATCTGCAGATCCACCACGGCGGAACACTTGTTGAGGTTGACGCTGGAGACACCCACCAGCCCGCCGATGGCGGCCTCACCCAGATGCTGCTTGTTACGGCTGTTGTCGGCCACAGTGTAGCCGGCGATGGCGCAGTTGGTGATGCTGCCGTTGCCCATGCTGCTGTTGTAGTCATAGGCGATGCCCACCAGCCCGCCCAAGGCGTAGGAGGTGGAATACTGGCGCACCGTCCGGGTGCCGCTGGAGGGCGTGGGATCGGTATTGCGCTGGATGACGGCGCCGTTGTCACTATAAAGGACGATGTTCGCGATCTCTGCGCCGGCGGTGGTGCCGAAGAGGCCCACGTTGTAGCAGTAGGAGTCGATGTTCACGTTCTTGATGTAGTAGCTCTGGCCGTCGTACTTGCTGCCGAACCAGTTGTACAGCACCATACGGTAGTCGGTGCTGCTGCCGCTGTCGTAGACAGAGCCGGCGATGGGATGGAAGCTGTAATTCAGGGAGGCATCCGTGGGATCCGCCAGGCTCTGGCCGTTGAGGTCATGGCTTTGCTTCCACGTGCGGATGGGACGGGTGCCGCCGGTGGAGTCGCCGGCGATGGCGTCCTCCTTGCTCTGGTAGCCCCAGGTGACACGGGTATATTGCAGGTAGGGGTAGTACTTGTACATACTCCCGCTGCCCGTCACGTCACGGGTGGAGCTGCCCTGATTGCCGTAGTAGCTCCAGTTGATGTATTGCAGCTGCTCCACGGACCGCACCTGATAGGGCAGGGCATCCGTGCCGGGCTCCACGCCGGTGGTGCCGCCGGTAATGCCGGTGCTGACGGCGGTGACGGCATAGGACTCTGCGAAGAAGGGACTGACGGTGTAGGTGAACCACACATCCCCCTGAGACAGGAACCAGTGGCCGTTGCCGGTGGTGCCGCTGAGGAGCCGCAGGCCGGTGTCGGAGGTCTGATAGGTGACGAAGCTGAACAGAGGCATCTGCTTCTCCAGCTCCGCCGCCGCCTCGGTATTGCGGCCGTCCAGAGCGATACGCTGGGTCTCCAGCAGGGGCTCCGTCTCGCCCTTGGACCAGTAGTAGCCGTAGCCGTAGGCGGTGATCTTGCCGCCATCGTCGTGGGCGGTGCAGAGGCTGCTGCCGTCCTTGCGGACGCCGTTTTCAAAGCCGATGTATGAGAAGTGATAGCCGGGGTTACTGCCGCCCTCCTCGTGCTCCCAGTACACCATGCCCAGCGTACCCAGATCGGCGGGGGTCACCCAGTCACCGTAGTGGACGGGGCTGCCGTGGCCGGTGAGACTGGTGGGATAGGGATAGGCCTGGCCGTCGGTGTTCAGGGTTTTGCTGTGGTGATAGGTGTGGCTGGCATCGGCGGAAGAGAAGCCGGTGAGGGTCAGGGCCTTCAGTCCCTGCTCATTGACAGCCCGTGCGCCGGACTGGTCGCTGTAATCATACAGATGGACCTGTCCCACGAAGCGATAGGTACCGCCGCTGAGATAGTAGCAGCCGGAGGTGCTGCCGGTGGCCGGGGCGAAGCCGTAGGTATCGGCACCGGGGGAGGTAAGGGCCGTGGCGCAGTAGCTGCTGCGGATCGAGCCGATGTTCTCCCCGGCGAAGCCGCTGAGGGCCACGCCGCCGCCACGGATCTGGAGTACCTCCACGTTGGCCATGGCGTAGCTCTGGCTCACCAGACCGCTGTTGCCACCGGTGAAGCCGCCCATCAGCAGACGGGCATAGTTGCTGCTGGCGGTGAGGGAGGGAGTACTGACGCTGCCGGAGCGGATGGTCCCGGCGTTATAGCCCACGAAGCCGCCCATATACAGGACGCTGCCCTGATAGGCGTGGGCTGTGACGGAGTAGCCCGCCGCAGCGCAGTTGTAGACGGTACCGTCATTGCGGCCTGCCAGAGCGCCAACATAGGCGGTACGCAGGCGCAGGATGCCCTGCAGGGTCACGGAGTAGTCCTGCTCCCCGGTGGTGAGTACCACATTCCGCAGGCTGCCCTGATTCAGGCCGAAGAGTCCGGCGTAGTCGCCGCCGTTGGGACTCTGGAGCGGCACAGCGGCGATGGGATAGGTGCCGCCGTCATAGATGTGGGTAAAGGGGACGACGGCACTGCTGCCGATGGGCTGCTGGCTGGTGACGGCGGCGCCGCTGCGGCCGTAGTTCGCCCAGTCGTAGCCGGAGTAGTCGATGCTGCGCTCCTGCTGGAGGGTGGTGTCCTTGGCCAGCAGGGGGCTGTACTGCTCGTAGTACAGACTCAGGTTATTCAGCTGCCGGGCCGTGCGGATGCCGATCTCGCTGGGGGCCTCCGGGGCCTCGGAGCCCTCCGATACCCAGCAGGTGAAATGGGGATTGAAGTAGTAGGTGGTGTCCTCCACCTGCACCCGGCGGTAGAAGTCCGTGGATACCTCGGTGGTGTTCACCAGTGTCCGGGGCAGGGGCAGCAGGTAGTAGCCCCCGCCCATGTCGATGGCGTTGGCACGGTACAGGGTAGAGGTGACCTCCCGGCCCCCCAGCGAATAGCGCACCGTCAGATCCTGCTCCGGCAGCGTGCTGTACACCATGCCGTATCCGTCGCCCGCCACCGTGCCGGTGGTTTTGACGGTGGACTTATTGGCGCCACGGAAGCCGTAGCTGCCGTCGGAATAGACCTCGTAGTACACCAGTGTACCGGCCTCGAACTGAGCCTGCCAGTCGCCGTAGTGGGTCAGTCCCATCAGACGGGGATAGGAGTAAGCGCCCAAGCCCATGCCGTCCACCAGGTTATAGGCCACGGTGTCGCTGCCGCCGGTCTCAGCGGTGAAGGCGTCGTTGAGGTACTTTTCGATGGCGTCGGCCCGGCTGCGGCCGCTCCACTGCTCATAGTCGGCAAAGACCGTGCCGTCCATGTCGTGGTCGCCGTGGGACATATAGTAGGTGCTGGTGATATCGGGCTTGCCGGTGCTGACATCCGCAGGACGGGCAGTGGAATAGGTGAGCTTTTCCCCGCCGTTCAGCCGGGCGCTGGCGCTGTAACAGGTGTCGATGACGTCACCGTAGGACAGCTCACCGCCCACCAGACCCGCCATGACGTCGGCCTCCTGGAAGCCGGCGGTGTAGCAGTCCCGCAGGGTGATGTCCGCCGTGCCGATGCAGCTGCCGATGAGGCCGCCGGTGGTGCCGGAGGCGTAGAGATAGGAGTCAGCGTAGGAATGTTCCACATAGATGGTGCGGGTGCCGCTGATATAGCCCACCAGACCGCCGGCGTAGCGTCCGCCCTCCAGCACGGAGGAGGCGAAGCTGTTGCGGATGGTGAGATCATAGCCGCAGCGACCTACCAAACCACCGGCGGTGGCGCCGCTGATCCAGATATCCTGCTCACTTTTGCTGCTGAGCTTGTCACGGGTGGGGCTCAGGTAGACCTGACAGCCCTCAATGGTGGTGCCGCCCCGGAGGGAGCCAGCCAGACCGCCGGCATTGCCGCCGGCGCTGATCTGGGCTCCGCACAGACGGATGTTTCGCAAGGTGCCCCGGAAGCTCTCGAACAGGCCGCCGTCACCGTCGGTATCCACCGGCAGCTCATAGATCACAGGGTGATAGGACTGGGTGCCTACGGCGACGGTGCTGTCGTAATAGGCGAGGTTCTCGTTATAGATGGGGGTGAACTTCCGACCCGGATAGCAGCTGTCCCAGCCGTCGTCCATGCCGGTGTTGACGAACTGGATATCCTGCTCCTGCAGCGCCCGTGTGATGGCGGTGGGCAGACCGGAGCCCTCGTCCAGATTTTGCAGATGCCGGGCATAGGTGACCACGGCGGTGGTGCCGCCGTCCCGCACCTCGGCAAAGAGACTGTTGGTGGTGAGCTTGCCGGTGACGGAGTCCACCAGACGGCTGTCGCTCTCCACCTCCACCTTCAGGGTCAGGTCGGAGCCGGGGGTCAGCTGCCGGAAGCGGCGCTGCTGGGAGAAGCGCTTGCCCTCCGTCAGGTCGTCCAGCACCATGGTGACGGTATAGGTGCGGTAAGAGACGTTGACTTCGGAGCCGGTGAGCTCCATCCGCCCGGTGGAGTGGCCCTGTGCGTCCGTCACCGTCACATAGAAGTGCAGGGGGTCACGGGGCGTGTCACAGGTGACCTTCAGCAGCAGACGCTCCTTGTTGATGATCTCCATCTTGGGGGTCAGCTTGCCGGTGTCCTCGCTCTGGACGCTGTCGCCGCCGTAGTAGCCCACGGTAGCCCCCTCCTGCACCCGGCGATCCCGTGAGCGCAGGGGGTTGAAGGCGTCGAAGCTGTACTGCATAGGCTTTTCGCTGTAAAACACGGCGTAAACACTGCCGCTGCCGGGGTCATACTCGATGACCCAGTTGGCGTCCCACAGCTCCGCCTCCACCTGCTCACGGGGCAGGATGCTCCCGGCGGCGGAGGTGTCGGTGCTTTTGGCGGCGGAGGTGACGTAGTACAGAGTACTGGTGGTGTATTTATCCTGCTCGGCGTCCCAGGGGATGTTGTTCAGGGCCGTGGCCCGGTCCTTGCCGTACTCGTCGCTGCGGCCGCTGGCCTGCAGCTGAGAGAGCCGGTTCTGAGCCGCCAGATAGATGGTCTCCGCCTTGGAATCCAGCTCCGTCTGGCGGATATTGCGCTGGTGGCGGCTGATGGGGATCATGGCCAGCGCCAGCAGGATGATGAGGATGGCCAGTGCCAGCAACACCTCCGTCAGCGTGAAGCCCCGTCTATTCCGTTGTAGTTTTCTCTCAGTCATAGAAAAAGCTCCCCGCCCCACGGCGTGTTCTCAGGGCATGATCTCGAAGTAGGTGATGACCAGCGTGGTCTCCACAGTGCCGCTGTTGCGGCCCTCGGTATAGGTGTTCATATTCATATCGGAGATCTGGCTGATGTTCTCGCTGGAGCACAGCCGATCCACGATCTGCCGGGCCTGCGCATAGGTGGAGGTCCGGAAGGTCATGACGATGGGCCGCAGCATGATATAGTCCTGCTGCACGGTGCCCGCAGAGCAGTCCAGCGAATAGTCCAGCGTGTCGCTCATGATCTCGTGGAGCTCGATCATCAGCTTGCCGCTGTTGTCGTACTGGGGGATGGTGCGCTTCTCGCCCGCCGCCTTGATCTCTTCGATGGCCTTCTGCATCTTCTGCATCTGGGCCATTTTCCCATGATTGGCGTCCAGCTCCGTCTGCTCGGCCTCCCTGTTCAGCCGATAGCTGGAGATCTGATCGTTGATGGGGATGAGGATCAGCTTACAGTAGCCCGCCACCAGCACCACCACGATCAGCACCAGCAGCAGGGTCTTTTCCCGTCTTGTCAATTCCCGGTTCATTTGTCTGCCTCCTCTGCGCTGCGTAGGGTGATGCGGACGGTGAAGTCCAGAATGGTGGAGACGTTGCCGTCCTCCGTGGAGGCCAGATTCAGCTCCACATTGCTGACGATGGGGGACTGCTGGATCACGTCAAACATCCGGGAGATCTGATCCAGACTCATGCCGGACATGGCCACTATCATCTTGTTGCCGGATACCTGCAGCGATACCAGCCGTCCACGGGACAGCATCTCCTGCTCCAGCAGATCCAGCGCCTTCTGACGGTCCACCAGAGTGCCGTTGTCCTCGCTGCCGTCGGTGGCCCACTCCATGGAGTAGGTGCGGTATTCCATCAGCAGACGGTCGTAGCCCTTCAGCAGCTCCTGCATCTGGGTATACTCCGTGTGAACGGCGGCGTAGGCGGCCTGCGCCGCATCCAGCCGGCGGTACTGGTCGATGACACCGAACTTGGCCACGCAGCCCGCCAGAATGACGATGGCCAGACAGCCCACCAGCAGGGTCAGACGGGGATTGCCCTTCTGTTCCCGCATATTCAGATTGATGCCCTGCTTATGAGGGCATTTGAGGGTCTTGCGACCGGCCTCCGAAGGCCCCTTTTTCATCTTTTCTGCCATTATCGCAGGCCCCCCTTGATGCCAAGATCCACGCCGCCGATGGCCCGCAGGTACATCCACGGCTCCTCGGTAGTCATCCGCTGGCCCAGCAGCTCGGCGGAGGTGTGCAGCGTCATGCCGGTGGTATCGGCGATGGTGTCGTACAGCGGCTGAATGGCGCTGCCGCCGCCGCACAGGCACAGCTGCGTCAGCTCCCGCTCCCGGTTGTTGTAGTTGAAGAAATTCACGGCCTTCACCACCTCCACGGCGATGCGGCCATACAGCTCACGGGCCTGCTCCGACTCCAGCACATGGTTGTAGTTCTGGCGCACATACTCGTGAGCCACGTGGACGTCCACGCTGCACTGATCGGCCACCAGATGCTCCAGATCGGACATCCCCACCTCGATCTCCCGGCGGCTGGCGAAGTGGCCGCCCCGGTAGATATACAGGAAGGTGGCGCTGTGGCCCAGATTTACCACGCACAGGTCACGGCCCTCCTGCCGGGTGCGGCGGTAGTAGGCCTGCAGCACGGCGCTGTACGCGCACTCGCTGGGGGTCAGCACCCGCAGGCGGAAGCCCGCCCGGCGCAGCATGGCCCGATAGCTCTCCACGGTGCTTTTCAGGGCGGCGCAGGCCAGCAGATTCATCTCCGTGGGCTGGCCGGACTCGTCCCGCAGCACCTCCCGCATGGAATAGTCGAAGAAGTACTTGTTCTTCTCCTCCGTCAGATAGTCCCGGAACTCATAGGGCAGGTTATACAGCAGCTGCTGTTCCGTCATGGCGGGCATCACCAGCTCACGGGTGAACACCTCCGTGGAGGGCAGCACCAGCGCCGCATGGGTCAGGGGGATGCCGTTACTTTTGGCCATCTGGCGCAGGAAGTCCGCCATGGCGTCCATGGACAAAATCCTCGAACCGGAGACCATGTTGTCCGGCAGCTCCGCCGTGACGGCCTTTTTCAGGTCCGCACCGGCGAAATATACCAGCTTGACGCTGCTCTCACCGATGTCAAAGCCAACGATCTTTTCCAAAATGCTCGTCCTCACTTTCAAGAATTACAGCAGCCCCAGATACCAATCGATGATCTGTTGGCCGCACAGCGCCGTCAGCCAAGCGCCAAGGGCGATGCTGGGGCCCCACGGGATGGCCTCGCCGCCGCCCCGTTTTTTTTGCAGGAGTCCCCACACGATGCCGATGACGCAGGCCGCCACCAGACACAGAAGGTTCCGCTTCCAGCCCAGAAACAGCCCCGTCAGGAACAGGAGCTTGATGTCGCCGCCGCCCATGGCCTCACGGCCCAGCAGCTTCTCCATCCCCAGCACCAGAAGCAGTACGCCCCCCGCCACCGCCAGACCGCCGATGGCGCCGTCCAGCGCCCGCCGGAGCGGCTGGGGGTCGAAGAAAAGAGTGGTGATAAATAGCACAACGCCGACCGCTATGAAACGGTCGGGGATGATGTACCCCTCCAAATCCGCAAAGGAGCAGGCCAGCAGGATGCCGGCCACACACCAGCCTTCAAGGGCTTGGAGCGAAATATCATAATGCAGCAGCAGCGTCACGAACACCAGCGCCGAGACGGCCTCGGACAGAACGTGACACCGGGAGAGCTTGGCCCCGCAGTAGCGGCAGCGCCCGTGGGCGGCCAGATAGCTGACCACCGGGATCAGGTCCCGCACCGTCAGCACATGGCCGCAGGCGTCGCAGTGGGACCGGCCACGCAGCGCGCTCTCCCCATGGACGATGCGCCAGGCTGCACAGTTCAGAAAGCTGCCCATGCACGCACCCAGCAGGGCGGCCAGCAGGCAGCAGTAAACAGTTAGGAAGGGATCGGCATACAGCATGGGGAAGGCTCTCCTTTAGATGGGACTGCTCTCACGGAGCGGGGAGGGACGCCAACCCACGGCCATCCCCGCCCGATGAGAGACGGGTCGCCCCGCACCGGCCCGACCGGGCCGGTGCGGGAGCTGTTGCGTGTGAATGTGACAAATGGATGTCAGTGGATGTCGGGCGTACCCAGCGTCCAGGTGAAGGTCTTTGCACCATTCTCGTCGGTCAGCTTGGTAGCACTGTAGGTGATGATGCCGGTACCAGCATCGTAAGTCAGCTTGTCGTCACCATAGTTCAGGACGATAGCAGTGCCATTATCAGGTCCCTTCAGGAAGGCGTCCTTGTCGGCGGGAGCCTTGGTGTTCTCAGTGAGCATAGCGGTCTGCCACTCGGCATAGGTAGCACGGACATTGGCCACGTCAGCGGCCTCCTTGGACTTGGTCAGGGCGCCGTTGAACACGGGGATGGCGATGGCCACCAGCACAGCGATGATGGCGACGACAATCAGCATCTCCATCAGAGTGAAGCCCTTCTTGTTCTGCAGTTTCTTCAACATAGTTCTACATCTCCTATTATTTTTTTGCGGTTTTTATCTTGATCCGTACAGGGTTGTTATACGGATAGGATATGAATTTGGGTGCGGCGGCCTTACATTCCGCCGTAGAGGGTGAACAGCGGCAGATACACCGCCAGCAGCAGCACCACCACGATCACCGCCAGAGCGATGGTGATGATGGGCTCCAGCACCGACAGCAGGCGGGCGGTGGTGACCTCCACCTCGTTGTCAAAGTATTCACCGATGACGTCCAGCGTCTCCTCCAGCGAGCCGGACTGCTCGCCTACGCCCACCATCTCCGTCAGCATTTTGGGGAAGTACTCGATCTGCCCCATGCTCTCGGAAATGGTGCGGCCACGCTCCACCTTCTGCTTCACCTCCTGCACGGCCAGTGCGAAGGTGTAGTTGCTGATCACGTTGCCGGTCACATCCAAGGCCTTGGGGACCGGCAGACCGGCCGTCAGCATGGTGGCCATGCTGTGGGCGAACTGTGCGGCGGCGCTGAGGCTGTGGAGCCGGTGGAGGGGGGCCTTGGTGAGGCTCCATGCGGCGATAGCCCTCCGGCCCCGGATGGAGCGGCGGGCCACCATATAGGCGATGCCCAGCCCGGCGGCGATCAGCAGAAGCAGCCACCACCAGCCCACGAAGAAGTCACTGATGGCCAGCAGCACACGGGTGATGCCCGGCAGCTGGGTGTCCATCTCGGCAAAGACATCGTTGAAGGCCGGGACGGCCACGGCGATGATGATAATAAACACAACGATGGCCACCACAATGACCATGGCGGGGTAGGTCAGGGTGCTGACCACCTTGGCCTTGGTCTTGGCGGATTTATCATAGTATCGGTGCAGCCGCTGGAAGCACTCCTCCAGCGTGCCGGACTGTTCTCCGGCCCGGACCGTCTCGATGAAGGTCTTGGGGAGGTACGGGGCGTTGTTTTCAAAGCTCTGGGCCATGGAGTAGCCTGCGCCCACCTCCTCGGCCACCTTCTCCAGCATCTGGCGAATGTGGCGGTTCCTGGTCTGGGCCGCCACCATCTCCACACAGTGCTGAATGGACATCCCTGCGGAGAGGATAATGGCGAACTGGGAGCAGATCAGGGCCAGCTCCTTTTCCTTGATCTTCAGGCCGATGGGGCGGTTGAAGATGTTTTCCTTCTTCTCCTGTACCTCCTCCAGCCGGGTGATAACGGCTACGGTCTCCCGCAGGCGGCTGGCGGCCTCGAACTCGTCATAGGCCCGGATGACGCCGGATACAGCCGTTCCGTCCTTGGTCTGGCCCTTGTAACGGTATGTGGTCATGGCGTGTCTCCGCTCCTTCCGTGCCGGGTTTTACGCAATTACTCGTCTACTGTGGTGTTGATGATGCGGGCGGCCTCCTCGGCGGAGGTGACGCCCTCCAGCACCAGCCGGCGGCAGCTCTCCCTCATGGAGCGGAAGCCGTTTTTGCGGGCCTCCTCCGTCAGCTGCTCCTCGTTGGCGCCCTCACTGATGAGCCGCCGTAGGCGGCCGTTGAGCATCAGGATCTCGAAAGCGGCACGGCGGCCGACATAGCCGGAATGATGGCACTCCGGGCAGCCCTCGCCCTTGTAGAAGGTGACATGGCTGTCCTCCGGCATCCCCAGCAGGGCCAGCTCCTCGGCGGAGGGCTGATAGCCCTTCTTGCAGTGGGGGCAGACCTTCCGCAGCAGACGCTGGCTCACCACGCCCCGCAGGGCGCTGGCCACCAGCCACGGCTCCACGCCCACGTCCTTGAGCCGGTATACGGCGGACACGGCGTCGTTGGTGTGCAGAGTGGAGAACACCAGATGACCGGTGATGGCGGCCCGCATGGCGATGGAGGCCGTCTCGCCGTCCCGGATCTCACCCACGGAGATGATGTCCGGGTCCTGACGCAGGATGGCTCGCAGGCCGCTGGCGAAGGTCATGCCGGTCTTTTCGTTGATCTGGCACTGGCTGACGCCGGGGATGTGGTACTCCACCGGGTCCTCCAGCGTGACGATGTTGACCTCCTCACGGGACAGATCCCGGATCATGTTGCACATGGTGGTGGACTTACCGGAGCCTGTGGGACCCACCAGCAGAATGACGCCGCTGGTGTTTCGCAGCAGAGCGTTGTAGTTGTCAAGATCCTGCCCCTCCAGTCCCAGCTGGGATTTGCTGAGGGCCTGAGCGGACTTGTCCAGCAGACGCAGCACCATCTTCTCGCCATACACCGTGGGCATGGAGGAGATACGCAGGTCCAGACTGTGGCCCCGCACCGACTGGATGGCGTGGCCATCCTGCGGGATCTTATGCTCGGCAATATTCATACCGCCCATGATTTTCAGGCGGGAGATCACGGTATTCTGCAGATCGGCAGGCACTGTCAGGATGCGGCGGAGCAGACCATCGATGCGCATCCGCACCACCATCTCGCCCTCCTGCGGCTCCAGATGGATGTCACTGGCCCGCTCGGTATAGGCCCGCTCGATGAGGGCGTTAACGAAGCGGATGGTGGGGGCGGACTCCCGAGGGTCCGCCGTGTCCTGCGCCATCTGGGCGGGGATGACATCGCTGCTGCTGCCGGCCTCTCGCTTCATCTCCTCGATGACCCGTGCCGTACCCTCGTTGCCGTACAGGCGGCTGATAGCCTGCTCCACGGCCTTGCGGGTGGCGATCATGGGGATGATGCGCTTACGGGAGGCGGTTTTGACCTCATCCTGAGCCACGAAGTCCAGAGGATCGCTCATGGCCAGATACAGGCTGTTGCGTACCAGCTTCACCGGCACCACGCAGTATTTCTTGGCGATGTTCCGGGGGACATACTGGGCCAGCTCCACGGGGATGGAAATGGCCGTCAGGTCCACAAAGTCCACGCCCAGCTGCACTCGCAGAGCGTCGATGAGCTGCGCCTCCGTGATGAAGCCGTTCTGGATCAATGCGTCGCCCAGCCGCTGCTTGGTCTCCTTCTGGAGCGCCAGAGCACGCTCCAGCTGCTGCTCTGTGATGGTCCCGGACGCCACCAGCAGATCGCCCAAGCGCATATAGGCCATTTCACTCACCTCCCGGTCGAAAGCCCGTCATGTACGGACAGGAATAAAACGCACAGCCCGCGTCGACGCATTCGACAATGTCGGATCCTGTACGTTTGAGGGCTATAATATACCCCAATTCCACGGCAAAGTCAACCGATTTTTCGTGATTTATTGAAAAATTCTCACAAATTCTCTATAAAAACGACATATTAGTCCGATATGAGAAAAGTATGAGAAAAATGTTGAAAACTGGTACTTTTTGACTGACCGAATGACAGAAATGACAAAACGGAGTCAGTATTTTCCCAAAAGAAAAGAGGACAGCTGCAGGCTGCCCTCTTGCGGGTGAACCGTATTTCAATTAGCGAGATTTTAACGGGTCGGCAGATGCGGCTCCAGCCAGTGCCAGATGTCCTCATAGACCGTCTGGCGCATGGGGCCTTCATTGAGGATCTCGTGTCTCAGACCGGGATACAGCTTCACAGTCACGTCCGACAGGCCCGACTTGCGGAAGGCGTCGGCGGTGCGGCGGACGCCCTTACCCATATCGCCCACCGGGTCCCGGTCGCCGGAGATCAGCAGCACCGGCAGGCTGCTGTCCATGCGGGTCAGGTTCTTGGGGTTCTGGTTGAAGGCGATGCCGTGGAGCATCTGACGGAACAGCCCCACCGTGGCATCGGCGCCGCAGAGGGGGTCGGCAATGTAGCGGTCCACATTTTCGGAGTCCGCCGACAGCCAGTCATAGCCGGTGCGGTTGGGAGCAAAGGCCTTGTTGTAGCCGCCGAAGGCCAGATCGTTCACCAGCTTGCTGGCAGAGGAGGGTCCCTGTGCGGCGCAGACCACCTCCGCCACGGCACGGCCTCCGGCCAGCTTGGCCTGAGGCTGCCAGCCGGTACCCATGATAATGGCGGCCCGCAGGGTGCCGGGATAGCGGATCAGGTAGCTGCGGGCCAGAAAAGAGCCCATGCTGTGGCCCATGAGGCACAGCGGCACACCGGGAAACTCCCACCGCAGCTGCTCGTGCAGCAGCTGGATATCCGCCACCACCGTCTCCCACGGGGTGCCGTCGCCAAAGTAGACGGGGGTTCCGCCCTCCGGCAGAGAGCCGCCGTGGCCCAGATGGTCGTGGCCCACCACGGCGATCCCCTGCTCATTGAGGTAGCGGGCAAAGCCGTCGTAGCGGCCGATATGCTCGGCTACACCGTGGGAAATTTGCAGCACGGCACGAGGCGTTTCCACCGGCAGCCACTGCATGGCGTGGAGCCGGGTCTTGCCGTCGCTGGAGAGAAAGGTGAACTCGGTGAGATTTGTCATGGAAATTTCATCCTTCCTATGGTAAAATAAGAATCATTCTGTTGGCAGTATACCACAAACTCACCAAAAAGAAAAGAGGAGACGGCTATGGCATCGTATATTCTGGCACTGGATCAGGGGACGACCAGCTCCCGTGCCATCGTATTTGACCGGGCGGGACAGATCGCCGCCAAGGCCCAGTATCCCTTTCCCCAGATCTATCCGCAGGCAGGCTGGGTGGAGCACGACCCCATGACCATCTGGGACACGGAGCGTCTGGCGGCGGCGGAGGCCATCCGGGGGCTGCCGGAGGGCAGCATCGCCGGCATCGGCGTCACCAACCAGCGGGAGACCACCATCGTTTGGGACAAGGCCACCGGCCAGCCGGTGTATAACGCCATCGTCTGGCAGTGCCGCCGGACGGCGGAGCTGTGCGAGGAGCTGAAGCGGCAGGGACTGGAGGAGCGCATCGTCTCCACCACGGGACTGCTCATCGACGCCTATTTCTCCGGTACCAAGATCCGCTGGATCCTGGATAACGTCCCCGGCGCCCGGCAGCGGGCGGAACGGGGGGAGCTGCTGTTCGGCACGGTGGAGACGTGGCTCATCTGGAAGCTGACGGGGCAGCACGTCACCGACTATTCCAACGCCTCCCGCACCATGCTCTTTGATATCCACCGGCTGTGCTGGGATGAGGAGCTGTGCCGCCTGCTGCGGATCCCTGCCTGTATGCTGCCCCGGCCGGTGGAGAACAGCGCCGTCTACGGCACGGTGCAGCCGGGCATCCCCGGTCTGGAGACGCTGGCAGGAGTACCGGTGTGCGGTGCCGCCGGCGACCAGCAGGCGGCCCTCTTCGGGCAGGCCTGCTTCCATCCCGGCGAGGCCAAGAATACCTACGGCACCGGCTGCTTTACCCTGATGAACGTGGGGGCGGAGCCGGTCCGCAGCCGGGCGGGACTGGTAAGCTCCGTGGCATGGAGCGTAGGGGGCAGGACCACCTATGCCTTGGAGGGCAGCGTCTTTAACGGCGGCAGCACCATCCAGTGGCTGCGGGACGAGCTGCGGCTGGTGGACTCCGCCCCGGAGTGCGACCGACTGGCAGAATCCGTGGAAAGCTCCGGCGGCGTGGTGGTGGTTCCGGCCTTCACCGGGATGGGGGCGCCCTATTGGGATATGTACGCCCGTGGGGCCATTCTGGGCATCACCCGTGGCACGGGCCGGGCCCATATCGCCCGTGCGGTGCTGGAGTGCATTGCCTATCAGGTGACGGATCTGATGCTGGCCATGCGGCAGGATGCCGGGTGCGACATCACGGCCCTGCGGGCCGACGGCGGCGCCAGCGTGTCGGACATCCTTATGCAGATGCAGGCAGACCTGCTGCGGATCCCGGTGGATCGCCCCGCCATGGTGGAGACTACCGCCTTCGGCGCAGCATCGCTGGCGGGATTGGCCTGCGGCCTGTGGCGGGATACGGAGGAGCTGGCGGCCCTGCGGCGCAGCCAGCGGGTGTTCCTGCCCCAGCGGCCCCAGGCAGACTGCGACGATGAGTACCGTCTGTGGAAAAAGGCCGTCAGCCGGGCCTGTCATTGGGCGGAGTGACAGAGTGGCATGGACGAATACACATATATGGATACATAAGCTCATAACAAAGGAGGCCGGACAGAGTCCGGCCTCCTTTGTTATGAGAATCTGTAGGTTCACTGCCCCATCAACTGAGCTCGGACTGGCCGGTATACAGCTGATAGTACTTCCCCTTCTGGGCCAGCAGTGTCTCGTGGTTGCCCCGCTCGATGATCTGCCCCTGCTCCAGCACCAGAATGGCCTGTGCGTTGCGAACGGTGGACAGGCGGTGGGCAATGACGAACACTGTGCGGCCCTCCATCAGGGAGTCCATGCCCTGCTCGATGAGCTTCTCCGTGCGGGTATCGATGGAGGAGGTGGCCTCGTCTAGGATCAGCACCGGAGGATCGGACACGGCGGCCCGTGCAATGGCCAGCAGCTGGCGCTCACCCTGACTGAGACTGCCGCCGTCACCGGTGATGACGGTGTCGTAGCCTTGGGGCAGATGGCGGATGAAAGTGTCGGCGTTGGCCAACTTGGCGGCGGCCCGGACCTGCTCATCCGTGGCGTCCAGCTTGCCGTAGCGGATGTTGTCGGCAATGGTGCCGGTGAAGAGGTGGGTGTCCTGCAGGACGATGCCCAGCGACTTCCGCAGAGAGTTCTTGCGGATCTCCCGGACGTCGATGCCGTCGTAGGTGATGGTTCCCTGCTGAATGTCGTAGAAGCGGTTGATGAGGTTGGTGATGGTGGTCTTTCCGGCGCCGGTAGAGCCCACGAAGGCGATTTTCTGGCCGGGCTCGGCAAAGAGGGAGATATCGTGGAGCACCACCTTATCCGGATCGTAGCCGAAGGTGACGTGGTCGAAGCGCACGTCGCCCCGCAGCTCTGTCAGAGAGCCGTCGGGCTTCTTCCATGCCCAGTGGCCGGTGCGCTGGGGTACCTCGGTGAGGGTATTGCCGTTCTTCTCCACCCGGACGATGGTGGTCTGGCCCTCGTCCTCCTCCGGCTGGGCCTCCATGACGGCGAAGATGCGCTCGGCGCCGGCTATGGCGGCCAGAATGGTGTTCACCTGCTGGCTGATCTGGCTCACCGGCTGGGACACCTGCTTGACGTACAGCAGATAGGCCCCCAGAGAGCCGATGTCGAACACGCCGCCCATGGCAAGCAGTCCGCCTACGCAGCAGGTGACGGCGTAGTTGATGCGGGAGAGGTTGGCGGTGGCGGGCATCATGGACCCGGCGTAGGTCTGGGCCGTGGTGGCCGCTGTCTGATAGGCATCATTGCGGGCGGAGAACTGGTCGATGGCCTGCTGCTCATGGTGGAACACCTTGATGACCTTCTGGCCCTCGATCATCTCCTCGATGTAGCCGTTGAGGTCACCCAGAGCGGCCTGCTGCCGCTGGAAGCTGACCCGGCTGCGTCCACCGATGACCTTCACCACCAGCAGCATCAGCCCCAGAAAGGCGAAGGTGATCAGAGTCAGCGCCCAGTTCAGATACAGCAGCATCCCGATGGTGCACAGGAACGTCAGGGAGTTGGACAGCACATTGGCGAAGCTGTTGTTGATCATTTCGGACACCGTGTCGATGTCGTTGGTGAAGCGGCTCATGAGGTCGCCGGACTGGTGGGTGTCGAAGTAGCGCAGGGGGAGCCCCTGCAGCTTATCGAACAGATCCTGACGCAGGGCGGCCACCGTGCGCTGGGACACCCGCACCATGATGCGGGAGTACACATAGGAGCACAGAGCCGACAGCACGAACACCAGCCCCATCAGCACCAGCAGCTTCAGCAGACCGGCGAAGTCGCCGGGGAGGATGTAGTTGTTGATGGCGGGCTTGAGGAAGTAGCTGCTGGCCACGGAACCCACGGAGCTGAGCAGCAGGCAGGCGGCCACCAGCACCAGCAGCCCCTTATAGCGGCCCACATAGTGCAGCAGCTTCTTCACCGTACCCCGCAGGTCCTGGGGCCGCTGATAGCCGTGGCTGCGGGGGCCGTGGCCGGGTCCGCCGGGACGGCGGGGCGACATGGAATTTTTCTGTTCAGCCATCGATGCTCACTCCTTCCTGCTGAGACTGATAGACCTCTCGATAGATCTGGTTGGATGCCATCAGTTGGTCATGGGTACCTATGCCGGAGATTTTGCCGTCGTCCAGCACAAGGATCATATCGGCATCCATGACGGAGGAGATACGCTGGGCGATGATAAGCTTGGTGGAGCCGGGCAGCGCCTCCTTCAGGGCCGCACGGATCTTGGCATCGGTGGCGGTGTCCACAGCGGAGGTGGAATCGTCCAGGATCAGCACCTTGGGCTTGCGGAGAATGGCCCGTGCGATGCACAGACGCTGCTTCTGACCGCCGGAGACATTGGTGCCGCCCTGCTCGATGCGGGTGTCGTAGCCGTCGGGCATCCGGGAGATGAACTCGTCGGCGCAGGCCATGCGGCAGGCGGCCTCCATCTCCTGGTCGGTGGCATTCTCGTCGCCCCAGCGGAGGTTATCCCGGATGGTGCCGGAGAACAGGGTGTTCTTCTGCAGCACCATGGCGCAGCCCTCCCGCAGCGTCTCCATGGTGTAGTCCTTGACGTTGTGACCGCCTACATAGACGGCCCCCTCCGTGGCCTCATACAGTCGGGGGATCAGGCTCACCAGTGTGCTCTTGGCGCTGCCGGTGCCACCCAGAATGCCCACGGTCATGCCGCTGGCAATGGAGAAGTCGATGTCCGTCAGGTTCCACTCGGCGCTGTCGGGATGGTATTTGAAGTAAACGTGGTCAAAGCGGATGGAACCGTCGGAGAGGGTGAGTTCCCTCTCGGTGCCGTCGTCGGCGATCTCCTTCACGGCATCGTCGTCGGTGATCTCCGGCTGCTCCTCCAGCACCTCCACAATGCGCTTGCCGCAGGCGATGGAGCGGGTCAGCACCATCATCACCATGGCCACCATCATCAGGGCCATGAGAATTTCGGAGGCGTAGGTGAAGAAGGCCAGCAGGTCGCCGGAGAGCATCTGGCCGCCGGCCACATAGTGACCGCCCAGCCACATGATGGATACGATGGTGCCGCCCATAATGAGGTTCACCATGGGGATGAAGGTCACCACGAAGCCGAAGGCCCGCTCCGCCGTCTGGCGGAGCGTCTCGCTGCGCTGGAAGAATTTCTCCTTCTCCCGGTCCTCCCGGACGAAAGACTTCACCACACGGATAGCGTTCAGATTCTCCTGCACCACCAGATTCAGTCCGTCGGTGGCCTTTTGCAGGGAGGTGAAGAAGGGCCCCACATACCGCAGTATGATGAACACCATCAGTGCCAGCAGCGGCAGGATCACCAGAAAGATCTGGCTCAGCTGCAGGCTGATGCGAAGGGCCATCACCAGAGCGGTGATGAGCATCACCGGAGCCCTTACCAGCATCCGCATCCCCATCATCAGGGTCATCTGCACCGACGAGACGTCGTTGGTGAGCCGGGTGATGAGGGAGGCGGTGGAAAAGTGCTCGATGTTGGAAAAGGAGAAGCGCTGTACCTGCCGGTACTCTGCGTCACGGACGTTGGCACCGAAGCCCATGCCGGCCTTGGCGGCCAGCGCTGCTGCGCCCACGCCCAGCGCCAGACAGATCAGGGCCATCAACACCATCTTCAGGCCCGTGGTAAGGATGTAGCTGCGGTCTCCGGCGCCGCCGTTGCCGCCGATGCCGTAGTCCACGATGTTGCTCATGGCCTTGGGCAGCATCAGCTCCAGCACCGCTTCGCCTGCCGAGCAGAGGATGCCCAGCAGGATGTAGACCCGATACCCCTTGGTATACGGGGCAAGCTTGCGTATCATAGTTCGGTTTCCTCCATTTGCGTTGCGAGATTTTGCGCCACCCGTTCCAGATAGCGGTGCAGGGTGGCCAGCTCCTCCGGGGAGAAGCCCTGTTCCATCTGCCGGTTGGTCTTCTGTGCGATGCGGATAAAGTCGCTGCGGAAGCGGCGGCCCTCCTCCGTCAGCCGGAGAACACGGCACCGGGCATCCTGCCGGCAGGCATCTCTGGTGAGAAGGCCCTTCTCCTCCAGACGGCCCACGATGCCGTTGATGGTGGAGGGCTTCACGGCCATATACTGCTCCAGCTGCCGCTGGGTGACCGGCTCCGGCTGGCGGTGCAGGTACATCAGCGCCCGGCACTGGACCGGAGTGACGCCGTACTGCCGCAGCGAGCGGTCCATGACCATCCGCATCCGGTGCTCGCACTGGCCCAGCAGCCGTCCCAGATGATCGCTCTGACAGGTACTACTCAAGGTAAATCGCTCCTCTCTGAATCGTTAGCTGGCTAAATGTTAGCGTGCTAAATATTACCACGGAATGGAAGCACCGTCAAGAACAAATGGAGCGGCACCGTGTAAACGATTTGTGAACGGAGAGGTCAGGCGGCGGCGCGGCGGCGCAGGAGGTTTTTCCAGCCCAGCAGGTCGATGTCGTGATATTGAAGCAGCAGACGGACGGTGAAAAAGCTGTCGGCGGTCAGCAGCAGCCACGCTGCCAGCGTCAGCCAAGGCGGTACGGCGTTGAGCCATGGCCGCAGCAGGGGGTGGATATAGCGGACGGTCACGGCCGCCAGCGGCCCCCAGATCAGGGCAAAGGGCAGGCACACCCGGCGGTTCAGGTCCATTTTGGTGGAGGAGTAGTCCCAGAACATGACCCCCAGCAGTCTATCGCAACAGAAATGGACAGCGTATTCCACCGCCGTGGCGGTGAGTCCGCCATAGAGGGCCAAGTGCCAGAAGGTGTCCGTCATATCCGGCGGCAGAGCCAGCACCGCCAGCATGGCAAGGCCATATACCGGACACACCGGCAGCAGCAGATACCCCTTGCGGACGGTGTGGCGGGAACGGGGGACAAGGGCATAGACCTTCTCCAGCAGATAGCCAAGAAAGCCGTAGGTCAGAAAGCTCCAGAGGTACATGGGCAGCGTCTCCTTTCTGGAGACAGTGTGTCCCGGAGGAGAATGGGTATCCCCACTTGCCAAAGCCATTTTTTTCTGCTATGCTGATACCGTCGATAAGCAAGGGTCAATGCGCCTGATATCGATGGTACTATCGAATGTGTGAGAGGGGGAGCGCCATGGATCAGCAGTGGGAGCAGCTGCGGCAGCGGTGTCTGGCCTGCCGGGCGTGCAGTCTGGCGCAGGAGCGGACCCAGGTGGTGTTCGGCGTGGGCGATCCGGCGGCGGAGGTGCTGCTGGTGGGGGAGGCCCCCGGCGCCAACGAGGACAAGCAGGGGGAGCCCTTTGTGGGCCGGGCCGGGAAGCTGCTGGACGATATGCTGCAAATGATCGGCCTGTCCCGTGAGCGCATCTATATCACCAACAGCGTCAAGTGCCGCCCGCCTCAAAACCGGGACCCGCTGAACACCGAGAAGGAGGCGTGCAGCGGCTATCTGCGGCGGCAAATGGAGCTGATGCAGCCGAAAATTCTGGTGTGTCTGGGGCGCATCAGCGCCATGGAGCTTATCAAGCCTGATTTCCGCATCACGCAGGAGCACGGTCAGTTCTTCCGGCAGGACGGCATAGAAAAGATGGCCATGTACCACCCGGCGGCCCTGCTGCGGGACCCCGGCAAGAAGCCGGAGACTTTCGAGGATCTCAAGCGCTTACAGGCCAAAATTCGTGAGATATGCGTCCGGACAAAGCTGGATTTTTAACGACGCACTGGGCCATACTACTTTCATTATTATTTTGTGGGAGGAACACCATTATGTATAAGAATATTGAAAAGCAGAAGGTTCTGCACATGGCGGAGCAGGTGGACTATCAGGACGGCCAGATCATCAGCCGCACACTGGTGCAGAACAGCAAGCTCAGCATGACCCTCTTTGCCTTTGAAAAGGACGAGGAGATCAGCACCCATGCCGCCGGCGGCGACGCCATGGTGACGGTGTTGGAGGGTACCGGCCGCTTCACCGTGGGCGGCGAGGTCTTTCTGGTGTCTCAGGGCGAGACGCTCATCATGCCCAAGGATATCCCCCATGCGGTGTACGGGCAGGAGCGGTTCAAGATGCTGTTGACGGTGTCGTTCTAAAAATCTGGTGCAAAATCCAATGGATTTTGCACCAAAGGTCTTAGCCCGCTGCGTGCATCATTTCTGCGTCAGACCGCAGAAATTCCACACTTGCAGTCTGAGAGGTATTTTGACTGACGCACCGGTCGTCAGCCAAAATGGATCAGATCTTTTCGCCGCCTGCGGGCGGCGAACTCTGCGAGGCTTTTGACGGGCCAACGGTCTGCATGGCCTTTCCGGAGCGGTCAGAAGCTTTTTGCTGACTTTCCATCCCGTGTGCTGCGGCACACGGGATGCTTTTTCGCAAAAAAGCAGGAAAAACCGCAAAATAGGGGGTTGCAACTGCCGCATCCCTGCGTTAGAATGGAGCTTACAACCATGAAGGAGGGTGCAGAATGCAGGGTGAAGGATTGAAAAAATTACAGAGCGGACAGCCCATCTCTACACGGGAGCTGCTGCTGCTGATTGCTCAGCTGAGTTGGCCGGCCATTCTGGCCCAGATCTCCTCCGTGGTGATGCAGTATATTGACACGGCCATGGTGGGCCAGCTGGGCTCCAATGCCTCCGCCGCTATCGGTGTGGTGGCGACCACCTCGTGGCTCTTCGGCGATCTGTGCATTGCGCTGACCATCGGCTTTAACGTGGCGGTGGCGCAGGCGCTGGGAGCCAGACAGTCGGAGAAAGCCCGCGGCATCATGAAGCTGGCCTTTCTGGTGTGCATGGCCTTCAGCCTTGTGATGATGGCCATAGCGCTGGGCATCACCGGGAATCTGCCTCGCTGGCTGCGGGCAGACCCCGCCATCTGGCAGGATGCCAGCGCCTACTTTCTGGTATATGTTCTGTCGCTGCCCTTCATGCAGCTGAATAACCTCTGCGGCGGACTGTTGCGTTCGGCGGGCAACATGAAGACCCCCGGCATCTGCATGGTGGTGATGTGCCTGCTGGACGTGGTGTTCAACGCCTTCCTCATCTTCCCCAGCGGAACGCTGCGGGTGCTGGGGGTGACGCTGCCGGGCTTCGGTCTGGGGGTTCTGGGTGCCTCCATGGGAACGGCACTGTCGCAGGTGGTCATTGCGGTGGTGCTGGTCTATATCCTGCTGGTGCGGTCGCCGGAGCTGCACCTGCGGCGGGGCGAAAAGGCACGGTTTACGGCGGCACAGCTGAAGCGCTGTCTGTCTATCTCGGCTCCCGTCATGGGCGAGCGCACCATTCTTTCCACCGCCCGGATGGTGACTACCGCCATCGTGGCCCCGCTGGGCATCATCGCCACGGCGGCCAACTCCTTCGCCATAACGGCGGAGAGTCTCTGCTATATGTCCGCCTTCGGCGTGCAGGCGGCGGCCTCCACACTGGTGGGCCAGAGCGTAGGCGCCGGACGGAAGGATCTGACCTATCGGCTGGGCTGGCTGACGGTTGCGCTGGGCATGGGCTTGATGGTGGTCACGGGGACGCTGCTGTATGTGCTGGCCCCGGCCATGATCGGCATGATGGCGGTGGACGAGGCCGTCATTGAGCTGGGCGTGCGGGTGCTGCGGATCGAGGCATTCGCGGAGCCGTTGTTCGGGGCCTCCATCGTGGCCAGCGGCGTGTTTCAGGGGACCGGCAGCACGTTGGTGCCTATGCTGCTGAATTTCGGCACCATGTGGGGCATCCGTGTGCCGCTATCGGCCATTCTGGCGGCCAAGTGGGGCCTTGTGGGTGTTTGGGTGGCCATGGCCCTGCAGCTGGGTGTGTGCGGTATCTGCTTCCTGATCCGTCTGGCCGGCAAGCGCTGGCTGCCCAAGGAAACGCTGCAATAAGAAAAATACACGGCACAGGGCCGGAGCGGTATCCCGCTCCGGCCCTGTGCCGTGTATGGAAAAAGATGGGGATCAATAGGAACCCAGGTCGGCGGACTTATCGCCCACGGGATCGGTACCGAACCGATAGTCGTTGCCGGGCAGAACGGCGTTGAGGATCACGCCCGCCAGAGCGGCGATGGCCAGACCCGTCAGGGTGATGCTGGCGCTGCCCACGGTGAAGGTGATGCCGCCGGTAGCGCTGAAGCCCAGTCCGCAGACGAAGATGACGGCGGCGATGATGAGGTTGCGGGACTTGGTGAGGTCCACCCGGTTCTCCACCACATTCCGCACACCCACGGCGGAGATCATGCCGTACAGGATGAAGCTGACGCCGCCCACGATGGCGGTGGGGATGGAGTTGACCAGCGCATCGAACTTAGGGGAGAAGGAGAGAATGATGGCGTAGACGGCTGCCAGACGCACGACACGGGGATCGTAGACCTTGGACAGAGCCAGCACGCCGGTGTTCTCACCGTAGGTGGTGTTGGCGGGGCCGCCGAAGGCGCCGGCCAGAGCGGTGGCCAGACCGTCGCCCAGCAGGGTCCGGTGCAGACCGGGGTCGGCGATGAAGTTCTTGCCGGTGGTGGAGGAGATGGCAGAGATATCACCGATGTGCTCCATCATGGCGGCAATGGCGATGGGGGCCATCACCAGAATGGCGGTGAGGTCGAACTTTGCCAGCACAAACTGCTGCAGACCGACGAAGCTGGCACTCTTCACAGCGGAGAAGTTGATGAGGGGCTGCATGACGCCGTTGGCATCCGGCAGCTGAGCACCGCAGAGGGTAGCCACCAGCGCCACCAGATAGCTGCCTACCACACCCAGCAGGATGGGGATGATCTTCACCATGCCCTTGCCCCAGATGTTGGCCACGATGATGATGGCGATGGCCACCAGCGCCAGCCACCAGCAGGTGCTGGCATTGCTGACGGCAGTCCCCGCCAGATTCAGACCGATGAGGATGATCATGGGGCCGGTGACGATGGGGGGGAAGAACCGCATGACCTTCTGTGCGCCCACCAGCTTGAACAGCAGCGCCAGCACCAGATACAGCAGGCCCGCCACCACGATGCCGCCCATGGCATAGGCCAGCTTGTCACTGTCGGACATGGTGGCGTACCTTCCGGCGTTGAGGGTCGCCATGGCCTGGAAGCCGCCCAGATACGCAAAGGACGAGCCCAGGAAGGCAGGGACCTTCAGCTTGGTGCAGACGTGGAACAGCAGCGTGCCGAGACCGGCAAACAGCAGCGTGGTCTGGATGGACAGGGGCAGACCGTAGCCCTGCACCAGAATGGGGACCAGCACCGTAGCGCCGAACATGGCAAACAGGTGCTGCAGGCCCAGCAGGAGCATCCGGGGGACGCCCAGCTCACGGGCGTCGTAGATGGCGTCGTGTCCGAGTTTTTTGTTCATGTGATAGTTCCTCTCTTTCGTTTGTGGATTCTATGAAAATAATTGCTGACTGGCTCAGGCGCATAAAGCGCAAAAAAATGACCGGTAAAAATACCGGTCAAAAAGAAGAAACAGAAACAGAGGGAGTGAAAAATCTGGCGAGCAGCGTGCGGACCTTCATTTTCATCACTCCCTTCGAATTGTCCTGCTTATTATACGGGCCTCCAGCAGGAATTGCAATGCACTGTTGTTCCAAGAAATGCCGACCCGCCCGCCTTCTATTTGGCGGAGTTATCCAAAGCTCGGCGGATAGGTGGCGTCAGCATCGCCGTTACCAGAATTTTCAAGGCGTCACCGGGAAGAAAGGGCAGCATCCCCGCCCACAAAATGGCAGAGAGGTCCATACCCTTGCCCATATAGCCGTTGAGGATCATCGCCATGTACGGCAGCCCCACGGCATACAGCACCGCCAGTCCCACCAGAGCCGCCAGCGCAATGCGCCAGAAGGAGCAGGTGCTGCGGGCCAGACGACCGATGACCCATGCGGCGGGGATCAATCCCAGCAGAAAGCCGAAGGTGGGGTGCAGCACATAGGAAAAGCCGCCGCCAGCGGTGAAAATAGGCAGCCCCAGCAGTCCCAGCAGCACATAGATCAGCTGTGAAAGCGCCCCGCAGCCGCTGCCCAGCAGACAGCCCGCCATGGCGGTGAAGAAGAATTGCAGGGTGATGGCAGAGGGACCCAAGGGGATTTTCAGAAATGCTCCCACTGCCGTCAGGGCGGCAAACAGAGCGGTGCGGACAAGCTGTCGAGTGGTCATGGCGGTGCTCCTGGTATTCAAATAAAGATAACGGCATTATACAGGAATCCGGCGGCGGATGCAAGAGGGGAGGTTTACAAATCCCCACGGGCGTGGTAAAGTATTGCGGAAAGTGAGGTGCGGCTATGGAACGGCGTGTATATCGCTATGAGACGGTGGGCTCCACCAATACAGAGCTGACGGAACTGATCCGGCAGGGTGCGGCGGAGGGTACGGTGGTGCTGGCCAGGCAGCAGACGGCGGGCCGGGGCCGCATGGGCCGCAGCTTCCAGTCCCCGGCGGGCCTGGGGCTGTACGGGTCGGTGCTGCTGCGGAGCAGTCCGGAGGATGCTCCTCGCATCCCGGCGCTGGCGGCCACGGCGGTGCGCCGTGCCATCCGCCGCAGCTGCGGCCTGTCCTGCGGCATCAAGTGGCCTAACGATCTGGTGCTGTCGGGCCGGAAGGTCTGCGGCATTCTGGCGGAGGCCCTGCCGGGGCCGGAGGGCAGCCTATGGGTCATCGTGGGCATCGGCATCAACGTCTGCCAGCGGCGGGAGGATTTCCTGCCGGAGCTGCGGGAGACGGCGGCATCGCTGTCCATGATCGCCGGGGCGGAGATAGACCGGGCGGCGCTGGAGACGGCCTTTCTGGAGGAACTGGAGGCCCTGCGCCGGGAGCTGCCGCAGGAGACGGCGGAGCGGCGGCAGGAGTACAGCGCCGCCTGCCTGAATCTGGGCCGCCGGGTACGGGTGCTGCGGCCCGGCGGAGAGCGGGAGGCGCTGGCGGTGTCCCTGACACCGGACTACGGCCTTGCGGTGCGCTATGACGACGGCACGGAGGAGGTCCTCCGCAGCGGCGAGGTATCGGTGCGGGGCCTGTACGGATATACGGATAAGGAGTGAGTGTATGAAGGCGCTTTGGAGCCTGTTTCTGACCTTCGCCAAGGTGGGGGTCATGACCTTCGGCGGCGGCTATGCCATGCTGCCCATTTTGCAGCGTGAGGTGGTGGAGAACAAGGGCTGGGCCACCGATGAGGAGCTGACGGACTATTTCGCCATCGGCCAGTGTACCCCCGGCGTCATCGCCGTGAACACCGCCACCTTCATCGGCCAGAAGAAAGGCGGCATCGCCGGCGGCATCGTGGCCACGCTGGGGGTGGTGTTCCCGTCCCTGCTCATCATCGTGGCGCTGGCGGGAGTCATCACCAGCTTTTCCCACCTGACATGGGTGCAGCACGCCTTCGCCGGGATCCGGGTGTGCGTGTGCGTGCTGATCTTCAATGCGGTGCTGAAGCTGTGGAAAAGCGCCGTGAAGGATGTATGGGGTCTGCTGATCTTTCTGGCAGTACTGGCGGCGTCCCTGCTGACCAGCCTCTCCCCGGTGTGGTATGTGCTGGCCGCCGGTGTGGCCGGCGTGCTGATCCAGAATCTGAAGGGGGCGAAGAAATGACCTGTCTGCTGCTGTTTTACGAGTTCTTCAAGACGGGCCTGTTCGCCGTGGGCGGCGGTCTTGCCACCTTGCCCTTCCTCTATGACATGGCCGCTCGCCACCCGGAGTGGTTCACCATGTCCCAGCTGGCGGATATGCTGGCGGTGTCGGAATCCACACCGGGGCCATTGGGCGTCAACATGGCCACCTATGTGGGTTACCTCACCGCCGGGATCCCCGGTGCTGTGGCGGCTACCATCGGACTGGTAGCGCCCTCGGTGATCGTGATCCTCATTGTGGCGGCCTTCCTCAAGCGCTTCCGGGAGAGCCGTCTGGTGAACAACGTGTTCTACGGTCTGCGCCCGGCCTCCGCCGCCATGGTGGCGGCGGCGGGCCTGTCCGTGGTGGGACTGGCCCTGCTTTACAGCGGCCAGACGGGCCTTGCGGCGGTGAACTGGAAGGCCGTGGCGCTGGCGGCGGTGCTGCTGGTGCTGACCCGCTGGTGCAAGCCCACCAAGGGTCTGCACCCCATCGTGTTCATTCTGGCCTCCGCCATCATAGGCGTGGTGTTCTCCTTCTGAAAAACGAATACAAATCGCAATATTCGCATCGAAGATTACGATACGTTGTCACATTCTGCGTAAAAATCGCCCCTCCGGCGGAACGGACCGGAGAAACGATGAAGAAAAGGGTATCCCGGCGGCTTTTGCCGCCAGGATACCCTGAGTCTGCCCCCCAAAGAGGAAATCTTTCGTCAACGGGGCGGAAGGGTGTGTGCGGGAAACCCGGAAGGGTGTCCTGCACGATGATGATCCCCATTTTTCAGAACTTCTTGAAGCTCTGAAAAATGCCTCTGCGTGGCGAAAAGACTTTTCGCCACGCAAAAAGGGTATCCCGGCGGCTTTGCCGCCGGGATACCCTTTTTCGATGAAAATCCTGTAAAGCATAATTCCATTACAGTGCGCCTGTCGCACCCATATACAGCAGAGCGGCGGCCTCCCTGGCCCAGTAGCCGGGGCCAAGCATCCAGATGCTGGCGCAGCCCAGGGAGTAGGGGGTAAGCCCGTCCTTCTCCGCCCATACACCGGCCCGCAGCTGGTGAAAATTGTCGGAGGCGATGGCCACCTCCGTAGGCAGACCCTCCCGCCGGATGACCTCAGCGGAAAAGGCCAAATTCTCCTCCGTGGAGATGGAGGCGTCCTCCAGATAGATGCGGCCGGGGGCGATGCCCATGGACACCAGTGTGTCCCGGATACACCGGGCCTCGGTGGTGGGCTCCTGATTGTTCTGTCCGCCGGAGGCCACGCACACCGCCTCCTCATGGATGGAGAGATAGTCATAGGCGGCCTGAATACGGTCCCGGAGCATCCGACTGGGAGTGCCGTCGGACCGCACCTGACAGCCCAGTACAATGACTGTGACCGGCTGTGTGCCATCGGGATGGTGGGCCGCCCGGATGCCCATCAGGGTCAGGATAGTCCCCAGCGCCAGCAGCCCGGCCACCAGCACCACGCACACCGTGCGCCGCAGCCACCGGGGTAGCCGCCGGAAAAGACCGGGGAACACCAGCCACACCGCCGCCAGCAGCAGCCCCGCCGCCGGGTACAGCATCCCGATGTGAAGCACCCCCATGGACAGGGGCAGCAGAAAATACACCGCCCCCAGCACGCACAGGGCTGCCGCCCCATAGCGAAGAACCGGATGCCTCACGTCAGTTCTCCGCGATGTGGTTGGCGATGCGCTGCATGATGAGATCCAGCGCCACCAGATTGTGTCCGCCCTCCAGCACCACAATGTCGGCGTACTTTCGGGTGGGCTCCACAAACTGCTCGTGCATGGGCTTCACCGTGGCCAGATACTGCTCCACCACCGACTGCATGGAGCGTCCCCGCTCCTCCACATCCCGCAGCGCCCATCGCAGGATACGCACGTCGGCGTCGGTCTCCACGAAAATTTTGATGTCCAGCAGATCCCGCAGAGCCTTGTTCTGGAAGATGAGGATGCCCTCCACGATGACCACCTTGGTGGGCTTTATTTCGATGGTCTTGTCGGTGCGGTTGTGGATGGTGTAGTCGTAGACGGGGCAGTGGATGGTCTCCCCGGCCTTCAGCCGCTTCAGATCCTCCACCATCAGCTCCGTGTCGAAGGCGTCGGGGTGGTCGTAGTTCTGCTTGCACCGCTCCTCGAAGGGACAGTCCTGCCGCTTGTAGTAGTTGTCGTGATGCACCACGCTGATGTCCGGCCCGAACCGCTGGGCCAGATGCTCGGTAAGGGTGGTCTTGCCAGAGCCGGTGCCTCCGGCGATGCCGATGAAAATGGTGTTCATACTCGTCGTCCCCCTGCTGGTTTTATCCTTTCCATTATAGGAAACCTGCGCCGGAAAAGCAAGCACTCCCCGGCGAAAGTTGTAAAAAAAGCTTGAACTTCCAGCAATTACAGTTGACGGAGGGCGGCAAAACGGGTATTATAACAGATATAAGTTTACTACTGTGTTATCGCCCCTGCGGCGTTTTTAATTGGAGGAGATCCCATGAGCCTGTTGAAATGCCCTAAGTGCGGAGAAATGTTCTCCGATAGCTATAAGACCTGCCCCTTCTGCGAGGAGGACGAAGCCTTTGCCAACGGCGGCAAAAAGCCGGTGAATCCCGGCCGCCGGGTCCATCGCCAGAAGAGTCCCAGCATCCTCGGCCCCACGCTGGTGCTGGTGCTGGTGCTGGTGGCGGGGGTGCTGCTCTATACCCTCATCGGCAGCGGAAAGCCCGGCGACGACCGGCCCGATCCCCCCAAGAACCCCACAGAGGACGTGGATCCCAACACCCCCACCGTCACCCTGACCCTTGACCAGACGGCGCTGGAGCTGACAGCCGGCGGCACCGGGAAGCTGACAGCCACCGGCGCTGAGGGCATCACATGGACCAGCAGCAATGCCGGCGTCGCCGCCGTGGGCGAGGACGGCACCGTCACCGCTGTCGCCGCCGGTACGGCCACCATCTCCGCCTCCGCCGAGGGTGCCGCCCCCGTCACCTGCACCGTCACCGTGAAGGAGGCCCCCAAGAAGGATCTGGTGCTGCGCTCCATCTACCAGAGCGAGGGAACAGCGCTGGAGCAGTTTTCAATGAGCGTGGGCGCCCCGGCAGTCCCCATGACGGTGGACGGAACGGACTCCACCGTCCAGTGGAGCACCGAGGACAGCAGCATTGCCACCATCAACAGCGACGGTGAGGTCACGGCTGTGAGCTCTGGCAAAACAACGATTATTGCCGAAGTGGATGGCCAGACGCTGAAATGCGAAGTCCTCGTCAATTGATAGGTTCCCAATAAAAGAGCTGTCTCCTGTGGGAGGCGGCTCTTTTTTGCGCCCCCGCAGGTTTCACAGAGTTTGCCTCCCACAGGAGGCGGCTCTTTTCGCATCTTCCACAGCCCCGTCTCCCGCCCGCAGTGAAAAATCCCTTGGATTTTTCACTGCGGCTTTACTTCCCCGGCAAAACCCGCTACAATAGGAAAAAACGAGAGGAGGTGGGCCTATGGAGACCTTACAGGTGGCGCTGGGACGGCGCAGCTACCCCATTTACATCGGCGGCGGTCTGCTGGAGCAGGCGGAGGAGCTGCTGCACCCGCTGGGTGTGGGTCGCTGGGCCATCGTCTGCGACGACACGGTGGCAGCCCTGTACGGCGCTCCGCTGGCCCGCCGCACCGGCTGGCCGCTGGTGACCTTCCCGGCAGGGGAAGGCTCCAAGTCGCTGGAGGAGTACGACCGGCTGTGCCGCCGGCTGGTGCAGCTGGGCCTGACCCGCAGCGACGGCATTGTGGCTCTGGGCGGCGGCGTTACCGGCGATCTGGCGGGCTTTGCGGCGGCCACGCTGCTGCGTGGCGTGGCGCTGGTGCAGGCCCCCACCACCCTGCTGGCGCAGGTGGATAGCGCCGTAGGCGGCAAAACGGGGCTGGATCTGCCGGAGGGGAAAAACCTGCTGGGCTGCTTCTACCAGCCCCGCATGGTGCTGGCGGATACCGTCTGCCTTGCCACTCTGCCCCGGCGTCAGCTGGCCTGCGGCATGGCCGAGGTCATCAAATACGGCTGCATCGCTGACGAGGAGCTGCTGACCCGGCTGGAGCAGCAGGAGCCGGACTGGCCCCGGATCATCCGCCGGTGCCTTGCCTGCAAGGCGGCACTGGTGGCGCAGGATGAGCGGGACGAAGGCCCCCGTCGGCTGCTGAACTTCGGCCACACCTTCGGCCACGCCATGGAGGCACTGGGCGGCGGCCGCTATACCCACGGCGAGTGCGTGGCGGCTGGTATGATGGAGATGCTCCGCTGGCAGACGGCCCACGGCAGCGACCAGACCGCCATGCTGGCCCGGCTGGGGACGCTGCTGGAGCGCTATGATCTGCCCCGGCGGCTGGATGATCTGCCGGAGACGGCGTGGCGGCAGTACCTGCTGCGGGACAAAAAACGCAGCGGCGGCGAGATGACCATTGCGGTGCTGGAGCGCCCCGGCCACGGCGTGCTGTGGTCGGTGACGCCGGAGGAGCTGCTGGAGGAAACCCGATGGATGTGAAGCTGTATCCCGCCCCGCTGGCGGGGACGGTGGCGGCCCCGCCTTCCAAGAGCCGCTGGCACCGGGAGCTGATCTGTCAGGCGGCGGCTGGCCGGTTCCCGCCGGTTTCCCCCGACGCCCCGGAGGATATCCGGGCCACAGCGGCGGGCCTGCGGGCCTTATACGGCGGCGGGGAGGAGGTTCCCTGCGGAGCCAGCGGCAGTACCCTGCGCTTCCTGCTGCCGTTAGCTATGACGCTGGGCCGTGAGGTGACGTTCACCGGTACGCCCCGGCTGCTGGAGCGGGTGATGCCGGGCCTGTGGGGCGTGACGCCCTGTCCCGGCGGACTGCGGGTCACGGGCCGCCTTACCGGCGGCGTGTACCGTCTGCCGGGGGGCGATACCTCCCAGCTCATCAGCGGGATGCTCATGGCCCTGCCCCTGTGCCGGGAGGACTCCCGGCTGGAGGCGCCGGGGCCGGTGTCCCGGCCCTATGTGGACTTAACGGTGTGGGTACTGGAGCGCTACGGTGTCGTGCTGCACCGGGAGAAGGACAGCTGGCGCATCCCCGGCGGCCAGCGCTTTGCGCCTCTGCCCATGGAGCAGGAGGGGGACTGGTCGGCGGCGGCCTATTGGCTGGTGCTGGCGGCGCTGGGCCAAGGCATCACGGTAACGGGTCTGCGGCAGGACTCCCGGCAGGGGGACCGCAGGGCGCTGACCCTGTGCCGGGAGCTTCCTCAACAGGTATCCCTCCGGGAGAACCCGGATCTGCTGCCGCCGCTGGCTCTGCTGGCGGCACTGCGATCTGACAAGGAGATGCGCTTCACAGATGCTGCCCGCCTGCGGCATAAGGAGAGCGACCGCTTGGCAGCCACGGCGGCTCTGCTGACGGCCTTGGGCGGCCGGGTACAGGAGACAACGGATGGGCTTGTCATCCGTGGCGTGGCGAGCCTACAAGGCGGCGAGGTGCAGAGCGCCGGAGATCATCGACTGGCTATGCTGGCGGCTTGCGCCGCCCCCTTCTGCCGGGAACCGGTGGTGCTGCGGGGAGCGGACTGCACCGCCAAATCCTACCCGGCCTTCTGGCGGGACTATGCCCAACTGGGTGGAAAGGTGGAACACTTGACATGATGGATTATACCATATTCGGGGAGTCCCACGGCCCCGCCGTGGGGGTGCTGCTGCGGGACGTGCCGCCGGGCCTGCCGGTGGATGAGGAGTTCATCTGCCGTCAGCTGCTGCGCCGTGCGCCCCAAGATCCTCTCTCCACCGCCCGGCATGAACCGGATCAGGTGGAGGTGCTCAGCGGGGTCTATCAGGGCGTGACCACCGGAATGCCGGTGTGCCTGCTGCTGCGGAACCGGGACGTTCGCTCGGCGGATTACGATGCCCTGCGCCACACGCCCCGGCCCAGTCACGCCGACTACACCGCTTGGGTGCAGAGCGGTGGGCGCAACGATCCCCGTGGAGGCGGGGCCTTTTCCGGGCGGCTGACGGCCCCTCTGGTGGCGGCGGGTGCTCTGGCAAAAAACTGGCTGAATCTACAAGATATTGAAGTAAATGCACAAGTTATTGATGAAGATGGGCTGCGCCAGCGGGCGGAGGCGGCCCGCCAGACTGGGGACTCCGTGGGTGGTCAGGTGCGCTGCATCGTCACGGGCCTGCCTGTCGGCTGGGGCGGCCCGGACTGGCGGGAGACGGTGGAGTCGGAGATCGCCCGCCACGTGTTCGCCATCCCCGGCGTGAAGGCGGTGGCCTTTGGGGCCGGGGAGGAGTTTGCTGTCCTCCGGGGCAGTCAGGCCAACGACCCTTGGCGTACAGATGGTCGGCGGGTCTGGTCTGCCACCAATCACAGCGGCGGCATCAACGGCGGCATCACCAACGGGATGCCGGTGGAGTTCACCGTGACCTTCCGCCCCACCCCCTCCATCGCCCAGCCGCAGGAGACCATCGACCTCACGACCATGACCAATACAAAAATCACCATCGGCGGCCGTCACGATGCCTGCATCGCCCTGCGGGCGCCGGTGGTGGTGGAGAGTGCGGCGGCCTTGGCCCTGTGGAGACTGAAGGGCGCCGACGGCGGCGGAGAACTGGACAATTTGCGTGGTCAGCTGGACATTCTGGACACAGAGTTGACGGCGCTTTTTGTCCGAAGGCAGTCCATTTCCCGCCGGATCGGCGTCTATAAACGGGAGCATCATCTGCCGGTGCAGGATGCCGGTCGGGAGGAGCAGGTGCTGCACACACGGGGCGATCTGGTCCCGGAGCGGCGGCAGCAGGTGGAGCAGCTGTTCCGCCTGCTGATGGAGCTGAGCCGGGAGGAGCAGGCATGAAAAAGCTGATCCTCATCGGTCTTCCCGGCAGCGGAAAAACCACCGTAGGCGGGCTGCTGGCCCGGCAGTTGGGCCTGCCCTTCCGGGACTGCGACCCGCAGGTGGAGCGGCTGGCGGGCAGGACGGTGGCGCAGCTGTTTTCCAGCGGAGAGGAGTGCTTCCGCCGCTGGGAGACGGCGGCATTGCAGGCACTCTGCGCCGGAGAGGACTGCGTGCTGGCCACCGGCGGCGGGGCTGTGCTGCGGCCGGAGAACCGGGCGCTGCTGCGGCGCAGCGGCGTGCTGTTCTGGCTGGATCGCCCGGTGGCAGATATTGAGCGGACATTAGAAAGAGCGAGCCGCCCGCTGCTGGCCGGGGGCGGTTCGCTGGAGACGCTGCGGTGGCAGCGGGAGGCGCTGTATCGCACCTGCGCCGACTACACCATCCGGGAGGATACAGCGCAGGCGGCGGCAGAGGTCATTGCCGCCATATGGAGGAAGCAGACATGAAATTTCTCATCATCAACGGGCCGAATCTGAATCTGCTGGGCAGCCGGGAGCCGGATATCTACGGCACCGGCACCTATGAGACCCTGTGCCGCCGGGTGCAGGACTATGCCGCCGCCCACGGCTGGGAGGCGGACTGCTTCCAGAGCAATCACGAGGGGGCTATCATCGACGCCATTCAGCAGGCGGCGGGGGTCTATGACGGCATCGTCATCAACCCGGCAGCCTATACCCATTACAGCTATGCCATTTACGATGCTTTGCGGGCGGTAGATGTCCCGGCGGTGGAGGTGCACCTGTCGGATATCCGTCAGCGGGAGCCCTTCCGGCAGATATCGGTAACGGCCCCGGCTTGCCGGGGGCAGATCGTGGGCCACGGCTTTGACGGCTATCTGGAGGCGCTGGTACTGCTGGCGGAGGGCCTGTGATGCGGCTGTGCGTCATCGGGGATCCGGTGGGTCACAGCCTGTCGCCCCGCATCCACCGGCGATTTATGGAGAGGTGCGGTGCTGCTGGAAGCTATGAAGCAGTGACGGTGACGGCGGAGACACTGGAGGACTTTGTGGCGCAGGGCCGCCGGGGAGCGTGGGACGGGTGCAACGTTACCATGCCCCTGAAGGAGCGTATTCTGCCGCTGCTGGATGCGGTGGAGCCGTGGACGGCCTCCTGCGGCGCCGTGAACACCGTATGCTTCCGGAATGATCGGGCCGTGGGGTACAACACCGACGGGCCGGGGGTGGTGGAGAGCCTGCGGCTGCGGGGCTTTGCGCCGTCGGGGCAGACGGCACTGGTGCTGGGGGCCGGAGGAGCCGCCAAGGCGGCGGCGCTGGCACTGGCGCAGGCGGGCTGCCGGGTGACGGTGTGCGCCCGGACACCGGAAAAGGCAGCGGTGCTGGCTGCCCGGTGCGGCGGTGTGGCTGTCTCATGGGAGGACCTGCCCCGTGCCGCCGCAGAGCATGGGCTGCTGCTGAACGCCACACCGCTGGGCATGGAGGGTTCGCCGGAGTTCGAGTCTTTGGATTTCGTACAGGCGCTGCCGGCGAAGGCGGTGGTATACGATCTGGTGTACCATCCCACGGACACAGCTCTGATGCGAGCGGCGGAGCACCGGGGCCTGACGGCAGTGGGAGGGCTTGCCCTGCTGGTGCAGCAGGCGGCGCTGTCCTTCGCCTACTTCACCGGCATAGTACCGGATGCGGCCCTGTGCCGGGATATCTTGCAGGAGTTGGAGGCGGCGCAGTAGGGGAGCGGCTGCCGCTTCCGTAAAAAATGCAAAAAAATCTGAAATAGGGCTTGCAAAATAAAAAGGAGTGTGGTATAGTAATCAAGCTGACGTGATGCAGCAAGTGAATATGGTATCCGGGTGTGGCGAAGTTTGGTATCGCGCTTGAATGGGGTTCAAGAGGCCTCGAGTTCGAATCTCGACACTCGGACCAAAAAAGTTCCGAAATCTGTGGATTTCGGAACTTTTTTTGCGCTTTTTGCGGGACTCTTGAATCAGAGGAAAAAGTCGTGCATAACGCATGCATAACGGCGGTGAAAAAAGTGCGAAAGCTTGGCTTTGAAAAAGTCACTTTTTGCAACTTTTTTGGAGAGCGTTTTTGTACGCACGCAGAATTTCTTTGGCCTGTGGCGCCATGACAGAGGTGAGATGATGGGCGGCGCACTCGAACGTATCCCCCAGGTCGGTGTCAAACAGGGATTACTCCCGTGGCAGCGCCGCCTTTCCAAACAGTATGCCTAGAAAAGCCTGAGTTGCTCCGCAGCGGTAACAGAAATGCCCTCTGCTTTTATAAACTTTTAGATCTCCCGCTTGGTGAACCTCGCCATACATTTATGGATAAGCTCTGCGGTGATCTTACACCCTTTGCTGTAGGCAGCTGTGCCGACTGCTGCCGCTGGGCGCTGTAGGATGCAGCGGTGGCCCGTAGGTCCCCCGAATTTCCTGACAGTCCATGTTACTGCATCTCCTTGACCCACTGGGTCAGGGCCGGTGCGGCCTCGTCCACGTGGCTGCCGTGGATGGCAAGGCCACGGGTGACGGTGGCCCCCGGTGCGGCTTTGCGGATGTCCTGCTCCGTCTGGGAGAGGCCACTGCCCTCGTGGGTGCAGAAGGGGCAGATGACCTTGCCGGTGAAGTCGTAGTGTTCCAAGAAGGTATAGACCGCCATGGGCATAGTGCCGCAGTAGTTGGGATAGCCCAGATAGATGCGGTCGTAGCCCGCCAGATCTTCCGGCAGGTCCAGCACCTCCGGGCGGGCGCTCTGCTGCCAGTCGGCTCTGGCCTGTGCCACGCAGGTGCGGTAGTCGTCGGAATAGGGGTGGGCCTGACGGAGCTCCAGCAGGTCGCCGCCGGTGAGGGATGCCAGCTGCTCCGCCACCCGCCGGGTGTTGCCCACAGGGATGCGGCGGTAGGAGCCGCCGAAGTAGTTCTCTCCCGCACGGGAGTAGTAAGCAATTAGAATAGCCATGTCAAAGACTCCTTTCTATACTGCGGGGGGTTCTTAATACCGGGACAGGCGCTCCGGGGGGAGGGCGGGGTTCGCTACCGCCCAGGAGAGGTCGGCCCAAGAGACAGGGACTTCCGCCCACAGGAGCCAGGTGGCCATATCCTGCGTGACGCACTGGTTCCGGGCCGGCAGGGGGCGCTGCAAGCGCACCGTGCCATGACCGTCTGCTATGTCGGCGGTGTGGAGGGTGGGGCGCAGGGAGCCGGAGGCGGTGGTATCCGACACCAGCAGCAGGGCGTGGCCGGCGAAAAAATCGGGGCCGTAGGCCTTTAGCTCCGGTACGTCCGGCAGCTGGGACGCCGAGGTGACGCACCGGGCATCACTTCGCTGCCGGGTATAGGGCAGGCGCACCCGGCCCGCCGTCTGCAAAGGCTGCTGCTTCATAAGTTCCTCCTTGAAAGCAGTGCGCCGCACCGGGCCGGAGCGGCCCCATGCGGCGCAGGGGTTATTTGCTGGCGTACAGGACCACGTCCACCGTCAGGGACTGGCCGTCCCGCTGGATGGTCAGGCGGATGGTGTCGCCCACGGAGTGGCTGCGCCGCACCGTCAGCAGGTCGCTGGTGACGGAGACAGGCTGGCCGTCCGCCTCCAGAATGATGTCGCCGGGCTGCACACCGGCCTCCGCAGCGCCCAGGGTGTCGTCCACGGTGTAGACCTCCACCTGCGTGCCGCCGCCGGACTTTTCGATGGTGCGGACGGTGATGCCGATGGTGGGGGTACCCAGAAACTCCCCGTGGGCGATGAGGTCATTGACCACGAAGGACACGGAGCTGATGGGCAGGGCGAAGCCCAGACCCTCCACCGTGGCCTCGTCCTCGGAGAGGCTGGAGTTGCTCATTTTCATGGTGTTGATGCCGATGACCTGCCCGTAGCTGTTGATGAGGGGGCCGCCGGAGTTGCCGTTATTCAGGGCGGCGTTGGTCTGGATCATGGTCATGGTGCGGCCCTGCATCTCCACCTCACGGTTGATGGCGGAGACGATGCCGTTGGTGAGGGTCCCCCGCAGCTCTACGCCCAAGGGGTTGCCGATGGCGTACACCGGGTCGCCCACCGTCAGCAGGTCGGAGTTGCCGAACTCCGCAGCCGGCAGAGGATTGTCCGCAATGGCCCGCAGTACCGCCAGATCCTCGTCCTCGTCATAGCCCACCAGACGGGCGTCGTAGGTGACGCCGGTGTCCAGCGCCACCCAGCAGCTCTTGCCGCCGGAGATGACGTGGGCGTTGGTGATGATATAGCCGCTCTCGGTCATGATGACGCCGGTACCCACGGCGGCAGAGCCGTCGGACTGCTCCGCCACCACCGCCACCACCGACGGGTTCACCTTAGCGTACACCTGCTGAATGGTGAGCTCCTCACCGGAGGGGTCCTGACAGCTGAGCTTCACGCCCTCCTCCCCGGAGATGCGGGGGATGGTAGTCTCCTTCTTGCGGAAGATATCCACCATGCTGCTGGCGGAGTCGCCGTCGTCGCTGCCCGGCAGGCTGGGGGCGCTGGAGGCGGTGGAGGACAGGAGTACCGCCACCACGATGACCACGACCACCAGCGCTATACCGCCTATGCCCAGCCACGTCCACAGACGGCGGCGCTTGCGCTGGGTTTTGGCGGCCTGCTTCCAGACGTTCTGGGGTATGGGGCGCTGCTGGACGAAGTAGTTGACGACCTCCTCCGGCTCCTCCTGCCGGGGGGTGTACCAGCTGACGATCTCGTCCGGCTCCTCCTCCGGCAGGTCCGTCCGGTCCTGCTGCGGCTGGGGCGGCAGATCGCCGCCTACCGGGTCAAATTCTCTGTTTTCGTCATTATACATAGGATACTTCCTCTCACGGCTCGTTCCGCATGGGGTGAGCCATCTGAACGGTAAAGCTGAAGGCGGTGACGCCGTTTTCGCTGGTGACGGTGATCTGCTCCTTGTGCTGAGACAGGATGGTCTTTACCACGTACAGGCCCAGCCCGTAGCCGTCCTTATCCTCGCTGCGGGATTTGTCGGACTTGTGGAAGCGCTCAAACAGCAGAGGGATCTCCTCGGCGGGGATGGTCTGACCGACGTTGCGCACCGTGACCACAGCCTTCTCCCCGTGGACGGCCAGCCCCAGATACAGGGACGAGTGGGGAGCGGCGAACTTGGTGGCGTTTTCCAGCAGGTTGTAGATGACCTGGGTGATAAGGTCGTTGACGCCCTCCACCATCACAGGCTCCTCCGGGATGTCCGCCTCTACGTCCAACTCCCGGTCGGTGATCTTCTGCTCCATGGACAGCAGCGCCAGACGCATACTCTCGCACAGGTCGAAGTCCTCTTTTTTCATCTCCTGCGACTGGATCTGAGAGATATCCAGCATCCGGCGCACCAGACGGCTGAGCCGACGGCTCTCGTCGGAGATAATTTGCAGGTACTTGCGTTCTTTTTCCGGAGGGATGGTGCCGTCCAGAATACCGTCGGTGTAGCCGGCGATGGAGGTCATGGGGGTCTTTAATTCATGGGAGATGTTGGCGATGAAGTCCCGGCGCTGGCGCTCCGTCTCCGCCAGAGAGTCCGCCATGTTGTTAAAGCCCGCCGCCAGCTCGCCGATCTCATCGCCCCGGTCGGCGTCCTGCATCCGCACGTCGAAGTTCCCGGCGGCGTAGGCCCGCGTGGCCTGCACCATCTCCCGGATGGGCTGGATCTGCCGCATGGAGGTCAGGGAGGTGACGATGAACACCAGCAGCAGGATGATGGCGGAGGTCATGAGGAACAGGCTGATGAAGGACCGCCACATCCCCATGACGGAGCGGGCGTTCATCACCGCCAGCACCACGCCGATGGTCTGGTCGCCGTCCTGAACGGGGACGCCCACCACGAACTGTTTGGAGGTGTAGGCGCCGCCCAGACTGCTGCGGCCCTGATACAGGCCGCTGCCCGTCAGGACCTCCTGCGTGATCTCCTGCGGGATGGCCACCACCTTGCCCCCCAGCCGCTGGTCCGCCGTCAGCAGGGCATAGCCGCTGTCGTTGCACACCAGAAATTCGGCGTTGGTCATGGCGCTACCCAGACTGATGAAGCGCTTGAGGTTTTCATCCTCCGTCTGGCCGCCGGACTTCAGGTAGTCCACGGACACCTGAGCAATGAGACTGGCCCGCTCCTGCAGCTCGTCCCGCCGCTCGGTGAAGTTATAGTTATAGCTCAGGGCGAAAAAGGACACGCCCAGCAGCAGCAGCGTCAGCATCACCATGCCGGCGGTCAGGGCGAACTGCTGCCAGTAGAGCCCGCTGAACCGTTTCTTGCGCTCTGCCATCACTTCACTTCAAACTTATAGCCCACGCCCCACACGGTTTTCAGCTCCCACTGGTCGGAGACATTCTCGATCTTCTCCCGCAGGCGCTTGATATGGACGTCCACTGTCCGGGAGTCACCGAAGTAGTCGAAGCCCCACACCTCGTCCAGCAGCTGGTTGCGGGTGTAGACCCGGTTGGGCGTGGAGGCCAGATGGTACAGCAGCTCCAGCTCTTTGGGGGGCGTATCCACCTTCTTGCCATCCACCAGCAGCTCGTAGCTGTCCAGATTGATCTCCAGCTTGTCGAACACCAGACGCTTGCGGGTGTCGTCGGGGATCTCGCTGCGGCGCAGCACGGCGTTGATGCGGGCCATCAGCTCCTTCATCTCGAAGGGCTTGACCAGATAGTCGTCGGCGCCCATCTCCAGACCGGTGATGCGGTCGTTGACTTCGCTTTTGGCCGTCAGCATGATGATGGGTGTCTTGGCCTTTTCCCGGATGTGGGCGCAGACAGACCAGCCGTCCATCACCGGCAGCATGATATCCAGCAGCACCATGTCCGGCGCCTGCCGGTCGTACTCCTCCACGGCCTTGCCGCCGTCATAGGCGATGCGGACGTCGAAGCCCTCCTTCTCCAGATACATCCGGATCAGGTCGGAAATATTGCGGTCATCCTCGACCACCAGAATATTGCGTGCCATAGGAAACCTCCCAATTTATATACTATATTACCATTATACCCGGCAGTTTTCGGGCTTCCTGAACATTTTGTAAATTGGTTCATGAAAGTATACCACACTTTCGGCCGTTTGTATATGCCCCGGACAATATTTTTCGGTGGGCTGGGGGGCAAGGGGGGACTTTTCGGATATTTTATGAACAAACATAGGTACTTCTGTGAACATTAGCACTCGACACTTGACAGTGCTAAAAACGGTGCTATGATGAAGCTGTTCCAAGGGAGAGAGCCAAAGAGCTCCACCGGGGAACGGAAAACGCATACAATGTGTAAGCGGTGACAAAAGTTGGCGCCGGTGAGACACCGGCACCCGGAATTTTGAATGGAGGTATGACTTATGTTGCCCAGCATTTTTGGTGAGAATTTGTTTGATGATTTCTTCTCTGATCCTTTCGGGATGATGGTACCTCAGAGCCGTGACCCGCTGTATGGCAAGCACGGCAAGAACCTGATGAAAAGCGATGTGCGGGAGACAGAGAACTCCTATGAGCTGGATATCGACCTGCCGGGCTTCAAGAAGGACGAGGTCAATGTGGAGCTGAAGAACGGCTATCTGACCATTCAGGCCGCCAAGGGTCTGGACAAGGAGGAGCAGGACAAGAAGGGCAAGTACATCCGTCAGGAGCGCTATGCCGGGGCCTGCAGCCGCAGCTTCTACGTAGGCGAGGACGTGGAGCCGGAGGAGGTGTCCGCCAAGTTCGAGGACGGCATCCTGACCATCTCCGTGCCGAAGGCAGCCAAGAAGCAGCTGCCCAAGCAGACGTCCATCAACATTCTGTAAGCGCTCTGTGAGCGTCCGTAAGAGACGGGAAAGGGTCCCCGGCGAGAGCCGGGGACCCTTTTTGCGTGCCGGGATGTCAGCGGATCAGAGGCAGGAGCAGCTGGCAGGACTCACAGAAGTAGGTCTCTATGTCGTCGCCCTGCAGGAGGACCTTGGAGACGACATTGTGCCGGAAGAAGCCCTTTTGCTTGACCTCGCTGTCGGTGAACACGCAGGCCATAGGGGTCAGGCCGGTGGAGCCCATGAAGGTGGAGGCACCGGTTTTCATCTCCTTACCGCATACGGGACATTGCATGGTACATTCTCCTTGCTGTGATAGTCTCCGGCGGCCAAAGCCCTCCGGGAGGTCTATTCTATCACAGCGGCGGAGGATTTTCCAGAGGGGGGAGAAAAACTCCGGCAGCGGTCGCCTTTCTGCGGGGAAGGCGCCGGGAGAAAATCAAAAGGTCTTTGTCCCATGGGACAAAGACCTTTTTTCTGTCATAACTCAACACTATAGATTTTTCATTTCTGCGGATTATCTCCTTCCCGATATGGAACTACAGCAGAAGGAACAACTTCAGACGCAGGATCAGCATGAACATGCTGATCATCAAAAAAGATATGTGCACCAAAAGCAGAAAGCACATCCCGCTTACTTACTCCCCCAAGGAAAAACGCCTCATCAATATGGACATTCCATTTTCGCAAATATGGACATTCCATTTTCGCAGGGTTTTGATTGCCCGTTCATGTGCTGGGGCATTTCGTGAAGTAACCAGCGCAGTCCTAATGGGGGAATTGCCCTTATCCTGAAATAGCTCTTGAATATGCGCTATGGTCAAGAGAAAGTTTGCGAACGGTCCTTTTTGCAGAGGGATATCCGCCTTAGCCCTTTCGTTTTCCATAAAAGCCTGCATTCCCTCGTGCTGATATATTCGCTCCGATTCAGATGCAAATAGGACCGCATCTCCATCAAATGCAATACGTATTTGGTCTATTTTTGCTCTCGGATCAAAATGTGAAGTCCCGGTCAGAATTTTTCCTGCTGCAACATCACTATCTATTGCTTGCTTCACATCTGGCTCAAAAGCTGAAAGAAACAAATCTGTTTTAAATGCCCTCAAATAAGGAGCAATCTCAGATCCACCAGTAAGTGCCGCCCGTGTAATATCAAGTTCGTAATCTTGGATGGAATTAAAAATACGCAAACTTGTGTTTGGGCTGTTGCGAGACATAACGATAACTTCAACTAATCGTTTTTCCTGTAATTTGTTGAGCTGCAGAAATGCTTTTACAAGCTGAAATGCAGAACCCTTTTGGAGAATATCGCTTTCGTGTTTAACTTGGTATTCTTCGTACGCTGCCAACCCCTCGTTCTCATAAATTCTATTTTCTTCCTCAAGATTAAAAAGTGCTCTCGAACTAATACCAATTACCAATGGCTCTGTCAAATCATACGGCATATTCTCCCCTCCCTTTACGCAACAATCTCTCTATGCTTTCAATTGTATTTTATCATAGCATTTATCAAAAGGCAATCTGTGCTATAGTTATGTTTTGAAAATAGGTGGCTGGTGTAATTCGATGACAGGCTTTTCATGCTCCATGTAAGAAGTTACAATGATCTCATCATGATCAGGGAGATTAGACTATGCCAAAAGAGTATCCCACCAAGTTCAAAACCGAAGTCATCCAACGCTACCGAAACGGTGAATCCATCCAATTGCTCAGTCAGGAATTGCACATTGCGCAAAGCACGATTTATCACTGGCGGAAAGAGTATTGCTCCATCAAAACAGCAAATCGCACCTATACACCAAAAGAATTTGATGAGCTTTCAAGGCGGCTGGTAAAATTAGAGCACGAAATGGAGATCATTAAACATTCTGGTTACATTGCAGATGTGCCTTTACAAAAAAGACTGTCAGCTTTAGAAAGCATCTATCGCCAACCAGATAACACTTACAGCGTCTATGAGCTCTGCGAAGCGCTGGAAGTTGCCAGAGGCACTTTTTACAACTATATCTTTCGCCGGGCGGACCACAGCAGGCGTGATCAGGAGCAGGCGCAGCTTATGCGGCTCGTGCAGCAGGCCTTTGATGACAGCGCTCAGCGATTTGGTGCTGAAAAGATCCGCATCACTCTGGCTGAGAGCGGTGTCCGGGTCAGCACCAAACGCATTGCGGCGATCATGCAGGAACTGGACCTGCACAGCATCCGCCCTGATGCCAAGAAGCAATACAAAAAGCATCAGCAGTATAAAAAGCAAAACCTGTTGAATCAACAGTTCACCGCAGACCGCCCCAACCAAATCTGGGTCAGTGACATCACATATTTTAAAATCAACGACTACTGGGTCTACTTTTGTGTCATCCTGGATCTTTTCTCCCGCAAGGTCGTCGGCTATCGGGTATCCCGCAACGCAAGCACGAACCTGGTCACCAGCACCTTCCGGTCCGCTTTTCGGGAACGCGGCGATCCCAGCGGTCTCACTTTTCACAGTGACCGCGGAAAACAGTACACCTCGGCCGCATTCACAGAACTCTTGCAGCACTGCAATGTAAAGCAGTCTTTTTCCGCTACGGCGCGGCCGCATGACAACGCAGTGGCTGAAGCATTTTTTGCTTCCTTCAAAAAAGAGGAGGCGTACCGCAGAGAGTACACCTCAGAACAAAGCTACCGCAAAAGCGTGGAGCAGTATATCCAATTTTACAATGAGCTTCGGCCTCATCGGACCTTGAAATACAAAACACCAACGGCATTCGAGGAAGCTTATTGGGCCGGTTTATGAAAAAGCTGTGTTCAAATAACGACCTTACATAAAAATATTAGTTTCGAATTTTGAGAGTTTTGGAGCAAATAAAGGAACGCGGCAAAAAGAAAAAGCCCCGATCTCTCAAGGCTTTCAAGACGTGAAGAAACCCGCTTTTCGATAAAAATGTTCGAAAAGCGGGTTTCATTCATATGGCGCAGTGGGAGGGATTTGAACCCTCGTGCCGCTTTTGACGGCAACACGATTTCCAGTCGTGCTCGTTATGACCACTTCGATACCACTGCATATAAAATGCTGCCGCAACAGCACGGTCTATTATACCAAAAATCTGCGCCTTGTCAAGCGAAAAGCACAAAAAAACCGATAAATTTTGGAAGAGGGCCGCTTGCGGCCCCCTTCCATGCGATACCCTCAGTTCATCTTCTCGGCAACGGTCTCCAGCGCCGAATCCACTGCGTTACCCATCCGCTGCATGGCTTTGCCTACAGCGGTTTTTCTCGTCTTCGGCCGGGGAATGACCATCACCTCTACCAGTGCGCCGGCCACCATGCCGACGCATACGCCAGTGACGAACGTACTGACCTTACACATTCCTGCATCACTCCTTTTTCGGTACGGCCATAGTATATCCATTCCGGCGGGAAATAACCGTCTATGCCTTGCCAAAAGCTGCCGCAGCGCATATAATAAATAAAATATCTGATCATGCCGCCGCTCTGCGGCGAGAAGGAGCGTTTCATGTCCATTACGGCTTTGCAGGAACATATCCGCAAAAAAAAGACACCGATGGCGCTGGGCCTTGGCCCGGAGGCGGACCGGCTTCCCGCCCCGGTGGTGAAGAGGTTTACCGATCTCTACGGCGAGAGCGTCATGGCCCGGTCGGAGGCACTGCGCTATCACGGCACCCAACTGATGGCTCAGGCGGCCCAGCGGCTGCCGGCAGTGGTGCTGCGGGCCGACCGCTACCTCCTGTGCGGAGCTATGGGGCTGGACGTGCTGTCGAATCTGGTCCATATGGCCCGCAGTCAGGGACTTTATACCATTGTGGACGCACGCTGCGCCGATCCCGCCGTGTGGCTGGGCGGTGAGGTGAATGCCGACGCCGTGACGATCTCGCCCTACTATGGCACTGCGGCGGCGGGGGAAGACAAGGCCCTGTTTGCGCTGGTCCGCACGGCGGAGCCGGGGGCGGCGGAGGTGCAGAACCTCATGGCTGGGGATCGCCGCCTGTTTTTGGCGGCGGGAGAGCAGATGGCCCGCCGGGGGGCCGGGATCATGGCCCAGACGGATTACAGCCTGGACGTGCGGGAGCTGCGGCGGCGGCTGAAGGATGCCTTCCTTCTGCTGGATGGCTGCGGCGGCGAAGCTGCCAGCTATGCCTTCGACGATTTCGGCCGGGGGGCTATGGTCATCGACGACAGCCTGCAATACGCCGAGGATGTGCCGGCGGCCATGGACGATGCCATCCGGGAGATGAAACATTGGGTCACGGTGGTGTGACCCGGATACCCACAAAGGAGAAGCTATGACGACGATTTATCTTGTCCGCCACGCCGAGGCGGAGGGCAACCTCTATCGCATTGCCCACGGACACTATAACAGCTGCATCACCGATGATCGGGGCTGCCGCCAGATCCGGGCGCTGGCGGAGCGCTTCCGGGATGTGCCGGTGGATGCCGTGTATGCCAGCGACCTGATCCGCACCCGCACCACAGCCCAGTCCATCTATCTGCCCAAGGGGCTGCAGCTGCATCCGGATCCCGCCTTCCGGGAGATCTGCATGGGGGAGTGGGAGGAGCACTGCTGGTATGAGCTGCTGCGGAAGTACCCCCAGTCCCACCATGATTTCAACCACCGGCTGGACCGCTGGCAGGTCCCCGGCAGCGAGACGGCCCGGCAGGTGCTGGATCGCTACCTCCCGGCCCTGCGGCGGGTGGCCCGGCAGCATGACGGCCAGACGGTGGCCATTTTCTCCCACGGCGCCGCCATGCGGATCGTGCTGGGAACCCTGCAGGGCCTGAGTCTGCTGGAGATCGGGGACACGCCCTTCGGAGACAACACCTCCGTGGCCCGGCTGGAGGCGGAGGGCGATGACATCCGGGTGCTGTACCGGGACGACAACAGCCATCTGGTACAGGCGGGGCTCTCCACGCTGGCCAAGCAGAAGTGGTGGCGGCAGAAGGGGGTCCAGGAGACGGGCCAACTGTATGCCTCGCTGACGGAGGAGGAGCGGCAGCAGTTGGGCGTTCCCACCGGCGGCGAAGGCGTGGCCGTCCGCTTCTGCGATGAGCTGATCGGTGCTTATCAGCTGCTGCCCCGCCCGGAGGAGGGCGTGGGGGAGATCGGCTGGTACGGCCTGCTGCCCCAGTGGCAGGGCCGGGATCAGGGCATTCAGCCCCTGGGACAGATCATCCAGCGCTGCCGCCACATGGGTCTGCTGCGCCTGCGCCTGCGGTGCGGAGACGCCCGGCAGCGGAGCTTCTGGGAAAAGCTGGGCTTTTACCCGGTGGAGGGCGACGTTATGGAGAAGAACATCACGCCGCGGGTGCTGGACGCCCACATCCCCCTGTGAGGGGCGGAAAGGAGAAGGTGACCCATGCGTGGCACGGAATTTTTGCCGGTGAGCCGGGAGGAGATGCTCCAGCGGGACTGGTATTACTATGATTTTCTGGTGGTGACGGCGGACGCCTACATCGACCATCCCAGCTTCGGCACCACGCTCATTGCACGGATGCTGGAGGGGGAGGGCTATCGGGTGGCCATTCTGGCCCAGCCGGACTGGCACGACGCTGAGGCTTTCCGGGCCATGGGCAGACCCCGCTACGGGGTACTCATCGGCGGGGGCAATCTGGACTCCATGGTGGCCCACTACACCGTGGCCAAGCGGCGGCGGGACAGAGATCTGTACTCCCCCGGCGGAAAAATGGGGTATCGACCGGATCGGCCCACCATCGTCTATGCCAACCGGGCCAGAGAGGCCTTTCCCGATACCCCCATCGTCATCGGGGGACTGGAGGCGTCCCTGCGGCGCTTTGCCCACTATGACTACTGGGACGACAAGGTGCGCCGCAGCATCCTCTTTGACGCCCCGGCGGACCTGCTGGTCTACGGTATGGGGGAGGCGGCCACCCGTGAGATCGCCCGGAGGCTATCCAGAAAGGTGCCGCCCCGTGAGATCACCGACATCCCCGGCACCGCCTACATTGCACCCACCGGAGAGGGCAGCGGCTTTCATCCGGTGGCCTGTCCCTCCTATGAGGAGGTGTGCGCCGACAAGACGGCCTACGCCAGAGCCACCAAGATCCAGTACGACGAGCACGATCCCATCCGGGGGTGCGCCGTGCTGCAGCCCTGTCAGGGCCGGGTGCTGGTGGTGAATCCACCGGCCCGTCCACTGAGCCGGGAGGCACTGGATGCCCTGTACGACTTGCCCTATGTCCGGGAGGTTCACCCCATGTATCGGGAGGAGGTTCCCGCCATCGAGGAGGTGCGCTTCTCCATCACCCACAACCGGGGCTGCTTCGGCGGCTGCAACTTCTGCGCACTGGCCTTTCATCAGGGACGCATGGTCACCTCCCGCTCCATCGAGTCCGTGGTGCGGGAGGCGGAGCTGCTGACGCAGGACCCGAAGTTCAAGGGCTATATCCACGATGTGGGAGGCCCCTCCGCCAACTTCCGCCACACCTCCTGCGCCCAGCAGAAGCGGCGGGGGATGTGCAAGGGCCGCAGCTGTCTGGCCCCGGAGCCGTGCAGGAATCTGGACGCCGACCACTCGGAGTATACGGCGCTTTTGCAGCGCCTGCGGCGGGTGGATGGTGTGAAGAAGGTGTTCGTCCGCAGTGGTATTCGCTACGATTATCTTTTGCAGGACAAAAATCAGGATTTTTTCCGGGAACTGGTGGACTACCACATCAGCGGACAGCTGAAGGTGGCACCAGAGCACTGCGTGGCCTCGGTGCTGGACTATATGGGAAAGCCCCACTTCGACGTGTTCGAGCGGTTCTGGCGGCAGTATCAGAAGCTCAATGAGAAGGAGGGCAAGCAGCAGTATCTGGTGCCGTACCTCATGTCCTCTCACCCCGGCTGTACGCTGGAGGATTCCGTCCGGCTGGCAGAGTTTCTGCACCGCACCGGCCACCAGCCTCAGCAGGTACAGGACTTCTATCCCACCCCCGGTACCCTCTCCACCTGTATGTACTATACCGGCATCGATCCACGGGATATGACGCCGGTGTATGTGGCCCGTGACCCCCATGATAAGGCCCTTCAGCGGGCGTTGCTCCAGTGGAAGCGGCCAGAGCTGCGGGGGCTTGTCATAGAGGCGCTGGAGAAGGCGGGCCGCACCGATCTCATCGGCTATACGCCGGAGTGCCTCATTCGACCCCAGAAGGGGGAGAAGTACTTCGGCAAGCAGCCGGAGCAGCAGCCCTCCGGGGAAAAGCGGCGCCCCGGACAGCACGGCGGAGAGGGAGATCTCCGCCGGGAGGTGCATCACGGAGGACGTCCGGAGCATAGAGGCGGTAAGCGGCCTGATGTGTCCCGCCGCAATGGCGGAGCGGTTCCCGGCCAGAAGGGGAAGATGTCCCCGGCCAAGAAAGCTGCTTTTGCCAAGAAGCGGAAGAAGTGACATAGAAAGGGACAGGGACAAGCGAAACGGCTTGTCCCTGTCCTCTTTTTCATGCCAGAGGCGTTCCTACCAGCCGGCCCAGCCACATCATGCCATAGCCCAGCAGAAAGAAGCTCAGCAGCATCCCCGTCACGTATCCGGTGAATTTCCGCCAGCCCAGCCGGGGCAGGTCCAGAAACGGGTAGGGATACACCAGATGGGTGTGGCCGATGGGTTTGCCGCTGCGGCCCCGGAGCATGGCAAAGGCGAAGTAGGCCAGCGGCAGCGTCAGCCACCATAGGGCGCTGCGCCAGCCGAGGGAGGATTTATCTGCCAGCAGCAGCCACTGGGCTACCACCAGCAGGGGCGTCAGATAATGGACGCAGAGGTTGCCGAAGCTGGCCCCGAAGTCGGCAAAGCGCTTGCCATTTCGCTTGGCGTCCGGCACCAGAATGAACTGATATACCAGATGGGTCACGAGGATGCACAGCGCCATGGAGAAGCTGAGGGTACTGCCCGTCAGCAGACGCAGAGCGGCGCTGTGGGGGAGGCCGGCGGCAATGGCCAGCGCCAGCTCATACAGCAGCACCAGAAGGTTGCTGAGATTGGTGTAAAAGCAGAACATCCCGGCACGGATGTGTCCCGTTTGCAGCAGGGTGGAGTGGATCAGCAGGCCCACCGCACCCAGCAGGAAAATACCCCACGCAGACAGTCGCAGTACCATCACTCCGCCTCCTCGAAGCCTCGCAGCAGGGCGATCTCGGCGGCATAGCCCGGCAGCTCGTTGGGCGTCTCCAGCAGCATGGGGAGCCGACGGAGGGCCGGGTGGTTCACGATGCGGCGGAAGGTCTCCGTTCCCAGTGTACCCTCCCCGATGCGGGCGTGGCGATCCTTGTGGGCGCCCACGGGGTTCAGGCTGTCGTTCAGGTGGAGAGCCTTCAGACGGTGCAGGCCGACGATCCGGTCAAACTCCGTCAGGACGCCATCCAAGTCCCCGGCCACGTCGTATCCGGCGTCGGAGACGTGGCAGGTATCCAGGCAGACTCCCATCTGCTCCGTCAGCGTCACCCGGTCCAGAATCTCCCGCAGCTCCTCGAAGCGGCTGCCCACCTCCGTTCCCTTGCCGGACATGGTCTCCAGCAGGATGGTGGTGTGTACTTCCGGAGTGAGGATGGCGTTGAGGGTGTCTGCGATCTGGGTGATGCCGGTCTCCAGCCCCTGACCGGTGTGGCTGCCGGGGTGGAAGTTATAGAGATTCCCCGGCAGGTACTCCATCCGCCGCAGATCATCGGCCAGCGTCAGCCGGGCGAACTCTCTGGTACGCTCATCCTTGGAGCAGGGGTTGATGGTATAGGGGGCGTGGGCCAGAATGGTCCCCAGCCCCGCCTTCGCCGCCAGCGCCAGATAGGCGGTTACGTCCTCCGGGTCCACGGGCTTGGCCCGGCTGCCCCGTGGATTGCGGGTGAAGAACTGAAAGGTGTTGGCGCCGATGGACAGCGCCGTCCGTCCCATGGCGGCAAAGCCCGCCGAGGAGGAGAGATGACAGCCGATATAGCGCATGATGCTTACCTCCCCAGAGAAATGCTCTGCACAGAGCAGGTGACGATCCCCTCCCGGATGGTGAGAAGGCCGCAGGTGGGACGGGTGTAGTCCCCGGCGGCGCCGGGATTCATCACCCACAGGGCGCCGTCGTAGTCCACCAGTGGGATGTGGGTGTGGCCGAACAGCAGCACGTCGGCCCCGTACTCCCTGGCGGCGTAGACAGCAGCCATGGGGGAGGACTTGACGTGGCGGGTGTGGCCGTGCATCATGAGGATGCGGACGCCATCGATCTCCAGCAGGCGCTCCGGCTCTCCGGTCTGGCCCCAGTCGCAGTTGCCGGGAACCATGGTCACCGGCAGCTGGGGGAATTGCCGCTCCAGCGCCTGAGCGTCCCGGACGCAGTCCCCCAGATGCAGCACCTGCCGGGGATGGAACTGCTCCACGGCCCGGACCATGTGATCCACCTTGCCGTGGGAATCGGAAAGAACCAGAATCTCCATGAAATGCTCCTTTGGTTACTCGATTTTCAGGCGCAGCAGCCGGAACAGCAGCGCTCCCAGACTGATGCCCAGCATGTACAGAAGGATATCCAGCGTGTCGAACATCCCCCGCATGGTGAGGTACTGCATCCCCTCGATGAAGAGCGAGATGCCCAATGCCCCCAGCAGCACCTGCCATGGCTTCCGGTTCCGGAAGAAAAAGCCCATGGGCAGGAACATCAGGAGATTCAGCAGGCTCTGCATCAGCATCTCCCAGTCTCCCAGCTGCGAGAGCCCCACCAACGGATCCAGAATGGCGATGCGCCCCACCCGGTGGCGGCAGAACAGGATGATGAACAGCGCTATGAAATAGGTGACGCTCAGCGGCACCAGCATCCACCTACTGACCCGTTTTTCCAGAAGCAGGTAGATGATGGCGGCGCAGCCAACGATGGACAGGAGCAGGAACAGGGCGGAAGAGACGATACTCAGCAGCCCGGTCGTGAAGAACAACGATAGTGTGTTTATCAGAAAAAAGTAATATACCAGATATCCCAGAACGGCTCCGGCTAACAGAGAGACCAGATGCTTCTGATATTTTTTCATAGACATTCCTTTCGTATCACAGCGGCGGCAAAAGCGCCGCAGCGTCGAGAGCGGCGAAAACACGCTTTCTTTCCTTATCATAGCAGAAAGCGGTTGAAAGTTCAACGGCTTTGCCGTACAATAGCAGCATACTGAAGCAGGAGGCCACGGGATGTACGCAGGGATCTGGGAGATCGATCTCCACGGGAAAAACGAATATCAGGCACGGGTGACGCTGGACGCCGCCCTGCGCCGGGTACGGCCCGGTACCTATCGCATCCGTGTCATCCACGGACACCACGGCGGCACGGCCCTGCGGGAGCTGGTGCGCCGGGAATACGGCAGACACCCGCAGGTGCTGCGGCTGGAGGCGGCAGGCCCCGGCGTGACGGAGCTGGTACTGCGGGAGTTTTAAGGAAGGGGGTCACATATGGACAGTATGACGCTGAAGCTGGGGCAGGTTCAGCTGATGGTGGGCCGGGACAAGGCGGAGAACCTCCGCCGGGCCTGTGCCCTGATCCGCCGGGCGGCGGAGCAGGGGGCGCAGCTGGTGATGCTGCCGGAGATGTTCTGCTGCCCCTATGAAAACGAGATGTTCCGCCCCAACAGCGAGGAGCAGGGCGGCCCGGCCCAGCAGGCCCTGTCGGCGCTGAGCCGGGAGCTGGGCATCTGGATCGTAGGCGGCACCATCCCGGAGCGGGAGGGGGAGAAGCTTTACAACACCTGCTACGTCTACGACGATCAGGGGCGGCAGGCGGCCCGGCACCGGAAGATACACCTCTTCGATGTCAACGTGGAGGGGGGACAGTACTTCATGGAGTCCGACACCTTTGCCCCCGGAAACGACATCACGCTGCTGGATACTCCGTGGGGCAGGGTGGGGCTGTGCGTGTGCTTTGACCTGCGGTTCGAGGAACTTTGCCGGGTGATGACCCTGCGGGGCGCCCGGATGATCCTGGCCCCGGCGGCCTTCAACATGACCACCGGCCCCGCCCACTGGGAGCTGCTGCTGCGGCAGCGGGCGGTGGATAACCAGCTGTTCACCGTGGGTACCGCCCCGGCCCGTGACGAGAGCGGCAGCTATGTGGCGTGGGGCCACTCCATGGTCTGCGAACCGTGGGGCGGCATCGTTCACCAGTGCGGCACGGGGGAGGAGGTAGCCGTGACGGAGCTGGAGCTTTCCCGCATCGACGCCATCCGCCGTCAGCTGCCCATTCTGTCGGCCCGGAGAACGGATCTGTACGAGGTGCGGTAAGAGAATAGACTTTCCTGAAAGGAGCGAGAATATGAAACGATATGAGGATATGACCGCCGACGAGCGGCGGGAGGAATACGCCGCCGTGCGAAAGGCCTATGAGGCACAGAAGGCACTGGGCCTGAAGCTGAACATGGCCCGTGGCAAGCCCGGCACGGAGCAGCTGGACATGGTGACACGGGAGATGGCGCAGCTGACCCGCCCGGAGGACTATCTGGCGGGTGGGCTGGATACCCGGAACTATGGCGAGCTGGCGGGCATCCCGGAGGCACGGGCGCTGTTTGCCGAGATACTGGGCTGCCGGGCGGAGCAGGTGTTCGTCGGCGGCAACGCCAGCTTGCAGCTGATGTACGACGCCATCTCCAAGGCGTATACCCATGGGATGCTCCACAGCGAGAAGCCGTGGGGCAAGCTGGAGACGGTGAAGTGGCTCTGCCCGGCACCGGGCTATGACCGCCACTTCCGCATCTGCCAGTCCTTCGGCATGGAGCTGATCACCGTACCCATGACGGAGGAGGGGCCGGACATGGACATGGTGGAGCGGCTGGTGCGGGATCCGGCGGTGAAGGGAATGTGGAACGTTCCCAAGTACTCCAATCCCCAGGGGATTATTTACTCGGCAGAGACGGTGCAGCGTCTGGCGGCCATGAGGCCCGCCGCCCCGGACTTCATGCTGATGTGGGACAATGCCTACTGCATCCATGAACTGGAGGGAGCGTTTGTCCCCTTCCCGGATATCCTGAGCCTGTGCCGGCAGGCCGGAAACGGCGACATGGTCTATGAGTTCGCCTCTACCAGCAAGATCACCTTCCCAGGCGCAGGGGTGGCGGTGATGGCGTGCAGCGAGGCCAATATGGCCCATATGTTGTCCCTCATCGGCGTGCAGACCATCGGCTATGATAAGATCAACCAGCTGCGACATGTGCGCTATCTGAAGGACCGCAGCCATACGCTGGCGCTGATGCAGCGCCACGCCGCCGTGCTGGCCCCCAAGTTCCGGGCGGTGCTGACGGCGCTGGAGCAGCTGGCCCCGCTGGACATCGCCCAATGGACGAGGCCCACCGGCGGCTACTTCATCTCGCTGGACGCCATGCCCGGCACCGCACGGCGGGCGCTGGAGCTGTGCCGGGAGGCGGGAGTCACTATGACCGGCGCCGGGGCTACCTACCCCTACGGCGTGGACCCGGCGGACAGCAATATCCGCATCGCCCCGTCCCTGCCGCCGGTGGCGGAGCTGGAGCAGGCGGCGCAGGTGCTGTGTACCTGCCTGCGTCTGGCGGCGCTGGAGAAGCTGGGCGTGTGATGCGTTGGGCTGCGTAAGAAGGAAGGCTGTGTGCCGCAGATCTGCGGCACACAGCCTTTTTGTAGATTTTTCCTATAAAGGACGCTGTGGACGGTTGATTTTTCTGCAAAAATGCGGTAAGATAAGATATCTTATTCCCACCGGCGGTATTCACTCCACTTCTCACTATGATGCCGCACGGCTTAAAAAAGGAGGAACAAGGTCCGCTGTGACTGGCGGTGCGGCAGTGTGGAGACCTGTCGCAAGGCGTGCCGGCTGAGCCGGGCGTGAGGCCGCTCCATGCGGAGGCAGGGCGGTCACAGTCAGATGCATATGGCAGAGGTCGTACTGAAAAACCTCAAGAAGGTCTATCCCAACACCGAGAAGAAAAAGAAAAAGGGCGAGCCGGAGAAGAAAAACGATCTTCAGATCACCGACGAGGGCGTGGTGGCGGTGCAGGATTTCAACCTGCACATTGCCGACAAGGAGTTCATCGTGCTGGTGGGTCCCTCCGGCTGCGGTAAGTCCACCACCCTGCGGATGATCGCCGGGCTGGAGGATATCTCCGGCGGCGAGCTGTACATCGACGGCAAGCTGATGAACGACGTGGAGCCGAAGGATCGGGACATCGCCATGGTGTTCCAGAGCTACGCCCTGTATCCCCATATGACGGTATACGGGAACATGGCCTTCTCCCTGAAGCTGAAGAAGGTACCCAAGGATGAGATCGACCGGCGGGTGCGTCAGGCGGCGGAGATTCTGGACATCACCCAGTATCTGGATCGCAAGCCCAAGGCCCTGTCCGGCGGTCAGCGCCAGCGTGTGGCCATCGGCCGTGCCATTGTCCGTGACCCCGCCGTGTTCCTGATGGATGAGCCTCTGTCCAATCTGGACGCCAAGCTCCGCAACCAGATGCGGGCCGAACTCATCAAGCTGCGGGAGCGTATCGACACCACGTTTATCTACGTCACCCACGATCAGACCGAGGCCATGACCCTGGGCGACCGCATCGTCATCATGAAGGACGGCTTCATCCAGCAGATCGGCACGCCGCAGGAGGTGTTCGACCACCCGGCCAACCTGTTCGTGGCTGGCTTCATTGGCACGCCCCAGATGAACCTCTTTGACGCACATCTGGCCCGCAGGGACGGCAAGTACACCGTCACCGTGGGCAGCGTCACCGTGGAGCTGTCGGAGGAGAAGCAGCAGCGTCTGGCCGCCAAAGATGTGGCGGAGCAGGACGTGGTGCTGGGCGTGCGTCCGGATCACATCATGCTGTGCGCCGACGGCGTGAAGGGCAAGGTGGATGTGTCCGAGATGATGGGCTCGTCGGTCCACCTCCATGTTACGGCGGAGGGCAAGGACGTCATCGTCATCGTCCCCACCAACGGCGCAGCGGCCCATTTCCCCGCCGGCAGCGAGGTCAATATGATCTTCGGCGGCAATGTGGCCCATGTGTTCAGCAAGGAGACGGAGAAGAATCTGGAGTGGTAACGCCGCTTTGTCTATGACGGGAGGGGGCCGCAGCGTGGCTGCGCCCCCTCTTTTTCGCCGGGAACGTGTATTTTGTGTTGACAAATGGCTCCGGGGATGGTAGAATCATATCTGCTTCTGGCAGAGGTTTGCTTTTACGCACGGAGAGATGGCTGAGTGGTCGAAAGCACCGGTCTTGAAAACCGGCGATGTGAAAGCATCCGTGGGTTCGAATCCCACTCTCTCCGCCAGCTTTATCACCGGCCTGCGGAAGTACCCAAGTGGCCGAAGGGGCTCCCCTGCTAAGGGAGTAGACGCCTAAACCGCGTGCGAGGGTTCAAATCCCTCCTTCCGCGCCAAAAAAACGGCAAGCATCGCAGGATGCCTGCCGTTTTTCCTTTTGCCCCGAAGGGCGGACCTGATCCACGTCTGCCCCATATCGGCTCTTTACAAGGGCGGGACTCTTGGCATATAATCGGGACAAACAGACGATATGGCGCAGATACAGTGTCTATCACAGATCCTGACCGGAGAAATACTGCGGCATGGAACAGAAAACGGACAGACAGAGCAGGGAACGGTCATGCCCGACCAGAGCGATCTGGAGCGGAAGCGGCAGATGTACAACACCCTGTGCGTGAACGATACGGCGGCCTATTGCTGCGACCTGAAAAACGCAAAAGTGCCGTTTGCGGTGGGAAGTTTACAATTTAGTCGTTTACTATTTCCAGTGGCTTGTGCTACACTATATAACAACTATTTTTCAATACCATCGATGGTATCAAAATTTGCGGGCCGCCGGAGGCCTTCAGTGGTCCGGACGACACGGAGGAAACGCCTATGAATGAGGTCAAATCACCGAAAAAACCCTTGCTATACTACTACCTGCTGGTGATGCTGGTGCTGCTGCTGTTCAATCTGCTGGCCATGCCGTGGATCTCCGAGCACCAGATCAAGGAGGTGGACTACAACACCTTCGTCAGCATGGTGGAGAAGAAGGAGATCGGCAAGGTGGACATTCAGGAGCAGGATAACCGCATCCTGTTCACCGACCCCGAGGAAAAGAGCATCTACAAGACCGCCATGGTGCCGGACGACGATCTGGTGTCCCGGCTGCTGGAGGCGGGCATCTCCACCAGCGGCACGGAGATCCAGCAGACATCGCTGCTGGTGAGTATTCTGGGTTGGGTGCTGCCGCTGATCATCTTCATTGGACTGGGGCAGATGCTGTCCCGCAGTCTCATGAAGAAAATGGGCGGCGGAAACTCCATGATGTTCAATATGGGCAAGTCCAACGCCAAGGTCTACGTCAAGTCCGCCGAGGGCATCAAGTTTGACGATGTGGCCGGAGAGGACGAGGCCAAGGAGAATTTACAGGAGGTGGTCAACTACCTCCACGATCCCAGCAAGTATCAGGACATCGGTGCCTCCATGCCCAAGGGCATCCTGCTGGTGGGCCCTCCGGGCACCGGTAAGACCATGCTGGCCAAGGCCGTGGCCGGTGAGGCCAACGTGCCGTTTTTCTCCATGTCCGGCTCCGAATTTGTGGAGATGTTCGTGGGCATGGGCGCCAGCAAGGTCCGTGACCTGTTCCGTCAGGCCAAGGAGAAAGCCCCTTGCATCGTGTTCATCGACGAGATCGATGCCATCGGCAAGAAACGTGACGGCCAGCTGGGAGGCAACGACGAGCGGGAGCAGACCCTGAATCAGCTGCTAACGGAGATGGACGGCTTCGGGGGAAACACCGGTGTCATCATTCTGGCGGCCACCAACCGTCCGGAGTCGCTGGATCCGGCACTGACCCGTCCCGGCCGTTTTGACCGCCGGGTGCCGGTGGAGCTGCCGGATCTGAAGGGCCGTGAGGAAATTCTAAAGGTCCATGCCAAGAAGATCAAGATCGCCGAGGATGTGGATTTCAACAAGGTGGCCCGCATGGCCTCCGGTGCTTCCGGCGCAGAGCTGGCCAACATCGTCAACGAGGCGGCCCTGCGGGCCGTCCGGGACGGTCGCCGCTTCGCCACACAGGCGGATCTGGAGGAGAGCATCGAGGTGGTCATCGCCGGGTATCAGAAGAAGAACGCCATCATGACCGACCACGAGAAGAAGATCGTCTCCTACCACGAGATCGGCCATGCGCTGGTGGCGGCCATGCAGACCCACTCCGCTCCGGTGCAGAAGATTACCATCGTACCCCGCACCTCCGGGGCCTTGGGCTACACGATGCAGGTGGAGGAGGGCAACCACTACCTCATGACCAAGGAGGAGATGGAGAACAAGATCGCTACCCTTACCGGCGGCCGGGCTGCCGAGGAGGTGGCGTTCGGCTCCGTTACCACCGGGGCCTCCAACGACATCGAGCAGGCCACCAAACTGGCCCGTGCCATGATCACCCGCTACGGCATGAGCGACGACTTCGGTATGGTGGCGCTGGAGACCGTCACCAACCAGTATCTGGGAGGCGACGCCTCGTTGGCCTGCTCCGCCGATACCCAGACCAAGATCGACCAACAGGTGGTGGAGCTGGTGAAGCGGGAGCATGACAAGGCGGTGGACATCCTTACGGCGAACCGGGAGAAGCTGGACCGTCTGGCGGCCTTCCTCTATGAGAAGGAGACCATCACCGGCGAGGAATTCATGCACATTCTGGGGGAGTGAGCAGCTGATTTTCCGCCGAAAAACATTTAAGACTTTTGTAATAATTACCCCCGAATTTTTGTAACATCCCTTGGGTATCCTATACTTGCAAGAGACAAATAACTTTTTTCATCAATCTTCCTACCATGAAGGCGGAGAACCGAGAGGTTCTCCGCCTTGTGGTTTTAGCAGGTCTATTTTCCACCGCCGGTGCATACCATGAAGGGACAAATTCCCATGGACGGTACAGAGGAGAAGGAGGTATGTCCCATGCGTTCCTGTGCGGCGGTGACACTTGTGCTGATGCTTTTGCTGTTCGGCATCCCCTGGCTGGCGGAGGCTCCGGAGGGGGGACAGGCCCAGCCGGAGCCCCTCACTGCTGAGGAGCAGCGGGCGGATGCGGACATTGCCCTCACCGTGTGGGACGGGCAGGAGCTGCGGCAGATGACCATGGCGGAGTATCTGCCGGGGGTGGTGCGGGGGGAGATGCCCGCCGCCTTCTCCCAGCAGGCGCTGGACGCTCAGGCCGTGGCGGAGCGCACCTTCATCTGCTACCACATGGCGGGCGGACGTAAGGATGCCCACCCGGAGGCGGATGTCTGCACCTCTCCGGCCTGCTGCAGCGCCTACGTATCGCAGGAGGACGCAGCGGCCCGGTGGGGGGACAAGGCGGAGGAGTACGAGACCAAGGTGCAGCAGGCAGTGCGGGATACCGACGGGCAGATCATCCTCTATGACGGCTCGCCCATTCTGGCGGCCTTCCACTCCTCCTCCGCCGGGGTCACGGCAGATTCCGGGGACGTGTGGTCCTCCTCGCTGCCGTATCTGCACAGCGTGGAGACCCCGGAGGGGGAGGACAGCGTCCCCAACTATTACAGCGTCAGCACCTTCTCCCCAGAGGAGTTCCGGGAGATCTTTCTGGCGGCCCATGGGGATGCCGATCTCTCCGGCGACCCGGCGGAGTGGTTCCGGGATCGGACGGTCAACGACTCCGGCCGGGTGGAGCGTGTGACCATCGGCGGTGTCAGCGTGGAGGGGACGGAGGTGCGGCGGCTGTTCTCCCTGCGCTCGGCGTGCTTCACCGTGGATACGGGTGAGGAGGGCGTTGCCTTTCGGGTCACGGGCTTCGGTCACGGCGTGGGCATGAGCCAGTACGGAGCTGAGCTGCTGGCCCGTCAGGGCAAGACGTGGCAGGAGATCATACACTGGTACTATGCCGACGTTACCATTGGGGCGTATAAGGAGTAGGGAAATTTCCGGGGCTTGACCCGTTGAAATAGCGGCGTCTGCATGGTATAATCGCCCATGACAAGACATAAAACGGAGGCGACCGCTATGGGACAGGACGTGTTCATCAGCTATAAATCCGAGGAATTTCAAGAGGCGGATTGGGTCCGGCAGCAGCTGGAGAGCGGCGGTATCAGCTGCTGGATGGCACCGAACAGCATCACCGGCGGTGCCAGCTATGCCACGGAGATCCCACAGGCCATCCGGAGCTGCCGGGCTGCACTCTGACGGAGGCACAGACGGAGAGCCTTGACCTGACAGGCTTCCCCAAGCTGCGGTCGCTGGATATCAGCGGCATCGCCGCATGGCAGCAGTTGCCGGAGCGCATCCGCCTACTGGATATCAGCCATACGGCGCTGACGGATATCCGCACCCTGACAGAGGCAAGCTATCACGATCTCATCCTGAGCTATCAGGCGACCATGGATTGGGAGACGCTGGGGGCCTGCAATACCTATCAATTCACGGTGCTGGACTGCCCGCTGGATCGGCAGGTAGCCGTGCGCACGGCACTTGAGAATCGGGTGGAGTACGCCACGGAGCTGCCGGTGCAGAGCGATGAGCTGCTGTCAAAGACTATGCGGGGAGAGATCAGCTTTAGCTGATACCTACATCAACAAAAAGGGATGCTGATACAGAGTATCAGCATCCCTTTTTGTTGTCGGAAGAAAAAGACCCCTGCGGCCCCAAGGGGGGGAGCAGGGGTCTTCATGATACGCTTTTTCGATGCCCTCACGCCTGGGGCTTTTCAAACTCCTTGGCCACGTCCGCCAACAGCTGCCGGATGGGCAGGTGCTGGGGACAGATGCGCTCACACTGGCCGCAGCGGATGCAGTCCGATGCCTTGCGGCCCGGCCCGGTGTGGACGTCCTCATAGTAAAAGTCGGCGTTCCAGTCGTGGTAGAGTTGCTTGGTGTTCATCAGGGCGAACAAATTGGGGATGGCGATGTGCTGGGGACATCCATCCACGCAGTAGCGGCAAGAGGTGCAGGGGATCAGGTGCATCCCATGGAAGATCGCCTGTACCCGATCCACGGCGGCCCGCTCCTGCGGATCCAGCGGCCGGAAGTCCCTCATAAAGGCGATGTTGTCCTGCATCTGCTCCAACGTGCTCATACCGGAGAGCACCATCAGGATGCCCTCGAAGCCGGCGGCGAAGCGGATGGCATAGCTGGCGGGGCTGCCGCCGTGGAGCTCATCCAGCACAGCCTTGGCCTGGGGCGGCAGGTTGGACAGATGCCCGCCCTTCACCGGCTCCATCACCAGCACAGGCTTGTTGTGGCGGCGGCACACCTCGTAGCACAGGCGGCTCTGGACACCGGGATCGTCATAGTCGGCGTAGTTGAACTGGATCTGCACCACCTCGATCTGGGGATAGGCGGTGAGGATCTCCTCCAACACCTCCGCCCGGTCGTGGAAGGAAATGCCCACATGGCGGACCTTGCCCTCGGCCTTCAGGGCGAAGGCCGTCTCATAGGCCCGGCACTCCCGGAAGTGGCCGAAGTTCCCGGCATGCTGAGAGTGCATCAGGTAGAAATCGAAGTACTCCACGCCGCAGGCCTCCAGCTGGCGCTGAAAGAAGGGACGGATGTCTGCCTCGGTCTTGAAGTAGCTGCCGGTGAGCTTATCCGTCAGCACATAGCGGTCTCTGGGGTAGCGGCTGGTGAGACAGTCCCGCAGGGCCGTCTCACTCTTTCCTTGTAGGTAGCCGTGGGCGGTGTCGAAGTAGTTAAAGCCCGCCTCCAGAAATGCGTCCACCATCTGACACATCTGGACCTTGTCTACCTCGTCGCCTGACATGGGCAGGCGCATACAGCCGAAACCGAAATTTTTCTTGATACGGTCCATAAATATCCCTCCTCATCGGCGTTTTGCGGTATTTTTTCGCCTTTATTTTACGCAAAACCGGAGGGACTGTCAAGCGGCCGGTGGACAGGGGGATGTCAGGGCTTGGACGGACCCATGCGGTAGCCCTTACCCCACACGGTGCAGATGGCACCGCTGCCTACCTTCTGGCGGATGTTGCGGATGTGGACCATGACGGTGTTCTTACAGCTGTAAAAGTACGGCTCCTCCCAGATACTCTCGTAGAGATTCTCCGCCGAGAAGATTTTGTTGGGATAGGAGGCCAGCAGCAGGACGATGCGATACTCCAGCTCCGTCAGCGGTACCTCCCGACCCTCCTGCCACACGGTGCCGGCGGCGGTATCCACCTCCAGCCCGCCGCACCGCAGCCGACGCTCCAGCCCGGCGGGCCGGGCCCCGTAGACGCAATAGCGCCGCAGGAGCGCTTTCACCCGCACCGCCAGCTCATGGCAGGAGACGGGCTTTTCCAGGCAGTCATCTCCTCCCACGGAGAAGGACAGGGTCCTGGCGCTCTCGTCCGCCTTCTCCAGCAGGAACAGCACCGGCGCAGCGGACTGCCGCCGCAGAGCGGTACAGGCGTCGAAGCCGCTCATATCCGGCAGCTGCTGGGGCAGGATGACAAGGTCCGTGCTCCGCCGCAGCTGGGTCAGCAGGGTGGCCCCACCGGCGGCCTCCTCCAGCACACAGTTCTCCCCTGCCAGCAGGAACCCCAGATTGGAGCGCAGCTCCGGGTCCGGATCGGCGCACAGGATACATCGCTGCTGCATGATATCTCCTCCTTGACAAATAGTGCAGAAAATTCGACAAAACTTGATAAAAACTATATATACAAAAGAATATAGTGCTGAAAATAATCTGTGACCTTATGATAGCGATTCTGCCGCCGCCGTCAATCCCCTGAGGGCTTTTTTTAGCAGAGCCTTAAGAAACCTTCATACTTTTTGCTACGAAATATTAAGGAGGCACCGGTAGAATGGGATCATCCTCCCGGAAGGGGTGACGGGGATAGACCCCTCAAATTTGGTGAGCGCAGCCGCCGGACAACATCCGGCGGCTGCGCTTTATCCGGTGAAGAACGGCACACGGCGGGAGGTGCTGACGGGAGAGAGGGTTTTCCGTCTTCAGAAAACTTAAGAAACACCCTGTCGGTTTATTAAGCTTCCGGGCCCATAATCGGTGCCGTTAGGAGCCACGGAATATCCTATAAGGAGGTCGAATCACGCAATGGAAAAGAAACGCACAAAAATCGCATACTTTACAGCCGTCGGTGTATTCCTCGTTTTGCTGGTGGTGCTGGGCCTTACATACCGGGAGACGCCCCTGCCCACGCTGGAGGTAGAGGGGGAGCCGGTGCTGGCCGACACGCCCTTTGCCGGTACCTTCTGGTCCCTGCTGCCGCCCATCGTGGCCATCGTGCTGGCCCTGATCAGTAAGGAGGTCTACTCGTCCCTGTTTCTGGGGTGTTTGGTGGGCGCTCTGCTGTACGCCCAGTTTGCCCCGTGGGACACCATTGTGGCGCTGGTGGGCGCAGACTACGGTATCGTCTCCGTGCTGGCCGACAGCGGCAACATGGGCATCATCGTCTTTCTGGTGACGCTGGGCATCATGGTGGATCTGATGAACAAGGGCGGCGGATCGGAGGCCTTCGGACGCTGGGCCTCCAAGACCGTAAAGACCCGGTGCGCCGCACAGCTGCTGACCATGCTGCTGGGCGTGCTGATCTTCATCGACGACTACTTCAACTGCCTGACGGTGGGCGCTGTGATGCGGCCCGTCACCGAGAGTCACAAAATTTCCCGTGCCAAGCTGGCCTACCTCATCGACGCCACGGCGGCCCCGGTGTGCATGATCGCCCCGGTGTCCTCGTGGGCGGCGGCGGTATCCGGCTATGTGCAGTCCGACGCCGTCAACGGCATCGAGATGTTCATCAAGCAGATCCCGTGGAACTACTACTGTCTGCTGACGTTGGTGATGATCGTGGTGCTGTCAGTGATGAACATCGACTACGGCTCCATGCTGACCCATGAGTATAATGCTCAGGTGAAGGACGATCTCTTTACCACGCCGGAGCGCCCCTTTGAGGGGGCCGACGACTATGAAAAGCCCGCCCGTGGACACTCCTCCGTGCTGGATCTGCTGCTGCCGGTGGTGGTGCTGATCGTGGTGTGCATCGTGTCCCTGATCTGGTCCGGCGGTTACTATGACGGCGAGAGCGAGTACTTCCACGACTTCGTGGGGGCCTTCTCCAACTCCTCCTCCGGCATGGCGCTGGCCTTGGGTGGCCTTATGGGGATGCTGTTCACGGTGGTGTACTTCTGGCTGCGGGGGGCCATCTCCTTTGAAAAGTCTATGGAGTCTGTGCCGCAGGGCTTTATCCAGATGATCGCTCCCATCCTCATTCTGACCTTTGCATGGACCCTGTGCTCTTTCACCCGCTTCGGGATGTACTCCGCCGTGTTCGTCAAGAACGCCATGGCAGGGGCCGGGGATCTGAAGGTGTTCCTGCCGGCGGTGATCTTCCTCATCGGCTGCGCCATCGGCTTTGCCACCGGCACCTCCTGGGGGACCATCGGCATCATGGCCCCTATCGTGGTGTCCGTGTTCAACTACGACGTGGAGCCGGTGCTGTGTACCATCGGTCTGGCGGCAGCCTGCTCCGGCGGCGTTATGGGCGACCACTGCTCGCCCATTTCCGACACCACCATCATGGCCTCGGCGGGCGCTCACTGCTTCCACCTGAACCATGTGTTCACCCAGTTGCCCTATGCCCTCACCGCCTCCGGTGTGGCCTTCGTCAGCTTCATCATCGCAGGACTCGTGCAGTCGGTGTGGCTGTGTCTGGCCATTGCCGTGGCGCTGATGATCGGCACACTGCTGGTGATCCGGGCCATTGTGTCCCGCCGTCACGCAGGTATCTTCCAGGAGATGGCACAGGCCAGCCAGCAGCTGCTGCACCGCTGACACCGTCTCGTCCGTGGCCGACAAAAAACAGGGAAGCGCACAGCGCTTCCCTGTTTTATTATGCTGTTGGGGAAAAATTACGGGCGGATGACCTTACCGGCGGAGGTCATGGTCTCCACGATGTCATACATATTGGTGACGGAGCCCACGGCCAGCTTGTCGGTGAGACCGTAGTAGTTCAGGCAGGTACCGCAGGTGCGGATCTCCACACCCTGTGCCTCCATGTTCTTCAGGTCCTCGATGGAGACGGAACCCTCAGTGGTGACCTTGGCGCCGCCGTTATAGAACAGGATGGTGCGGGGCAGACGCTCCTGCTGGCTCAGGGCGTAGAGAAAGCCCTTCATCAGCGTGGCGCCCAGCGTGTCGTCGCCGGAGCCGAGGCAGCTGGTACCGATGACCACCACGGTGTTGTCCCGGTTATCCGGGGTGCAGGCTGCCTCCTCCGGAGCGGTGCCGGATACGGCGGCGGGGTCGTCCACCGTCAGGGTCACCACGAATAGCTTCTCCTCCCGCTTCTCGGCGCTGAACTTCAGACCCTTGCCGGTGGCCAGACGGTTCAGATTCTGCACGGCGGTCTCGTTGTCCACATGGACCTCCACCGTACCGGCCTCGGTCATGCCGGACAGGGCGTGAATGGTTTTCGTGACGGGAATGGGGCAGGCGTCGCCCACGGCGTTGACTAAAATTTTGCTCATGTGATGTTACCTCCTATCAGGCTGCCCGCTGGGGCGGGATCCTTTGTTCTGGGATCATTATACCGCCCCGATAGGGGCAGGTAAAACGGCAAAAAACGATGATGGCCGGCATTTCATAGGGAAATGCGATACGACGGCCGTTACCGGCACAGATGGCAGGCTACCCGGTGGCCGCCGCCCATGTCGCAGAGCGCCGGCTTCTCCATCCGGCAGCGGTCTGTGGCGTAGGGGCAGCGCCCGGCGAACCGGCAGCCGGGAGGCGGGTCCACGGGACTGGGGACCTGTCCCTGCAGCACACTGCGGGGACGGGCCCGCTCCACCTTGGGATCGGGAATGGGGATGGCGGCAATGAGGGCCTTGGTGTAGGGGTGCAGGGGGTGGGTGTACAGCTCCTGCGCCGTGCTCTCCTCCACTACCTCCCCCAGATACATTACCAGAATACGGTCTGACAGGTGCCGCACCATGGACAGATCATGGGAGATCAGCAGATAGGTCAGGGACTTCTGTTCCCGCAGGTCCAGCAGCAGATTGACGATCTGGGCCTGAATGGACACATCCAGCGCCGAAATGGGCTCGTCGCACAGCAGCAGCCGGGGCTCCACCGCCAGCGCACGGGCGATGCCGATGCGCTGGCGCATACCGCCGGAGAACTCGTAGGGATAGCGGTCGATGCCGGAGGGGTTCAGACCCACCTGCTCCATCAGGGCCTGCACCTTCTCTCGGCGCTCCGCCTGACTGGCGTACAGGTGGTGGATGTCCATTCCTTCGGCAATGAGGTCAATGACCTTGTTTTTGGGGTCCAGTGAGGCGTAGGGGTCCTGAAATACCGTCTGCACCTGACAGCAGAAGGCACGGCGCTTGGCACCACGCATCCGGTGGATGTCCTCCCCACGGTACAGGGAGACGCCGTCGGTTTTGCTGTACAGGCCGATGGCGGTGCGGCCACAGGTGGTCTTGCCGCAGCCGGACTCACCCACGATGCCGAGAATTTCTCCCTCCTGCACAGAGAAGCTCACGTCATCCACCGCACGCAGGACCTTGCGTCCCCCGGCGGGAAAGTATTTTTTCAGGTGCTCCACCTGAAGGATGGGCTGACTCATGCCGTCACCTCCTGTTCTGCGTGGTGGCAGGCCACCAGATGGCCACCGCCCAGATCCCGCAGATCCGGCATCTCCCGGCGGCACTGCTCCGTGGCGTAGGGGCAGCGGGGGGCGAAGGGGCAGCCCGGCTCCGGTGCGATCAGTTCCGGGGGCGTCCCCTCGATGGTGTAGAGCCGTCCGCCGCCCATTTCGTCCAGACGGGGAGAGGCCTTTTGCAGACCCTTGGTGTAGGGATGGGCGGGCTGATAGAAAATTTCATCGGTGGTGCCGGTCTCCATGACGCATCCGGCGTAGAGGATGACGATGCGCTGGGCCAGTCCCGCCACCACGCCCATGTCGTGGGTGATGAGCAGCACCGTGGTGCCGCTGCGCTCCTTCATTTGGCGGATCAGGTCCAGGATCTGGGCCTGAATGGTCACGTCCAGCGCTGTGGTGGGCTCGTCGGCAATCAGCAGTTCCGGCTGGCAGGCCAGAGCAGAGGCAATCATCACCCGCTGGCGCATACCGCCGGAGAACTCGTGGGGATACCGGCGCAAGGCCGTCTCCGGGTCGGAGATGCCTACCAGTGCCAGCATCTCTGCCGCCTTCTCCAGCGCCTCCTTGCGGCCGATCTTCTGGTGAAAACGGTAGCACTCAGCGATCTGATGGCCGATCTGCATGGTGGGATTCAGGGAGGTCATGGCGTCCTGAAAGATCATGGCGGCCTCCCGGCCCCGATAGCTTTGCCACTGTTTTTTGCCGTAATCGAGGATGTTCTCCCCGTGGCAGAGGATCTGGCTGCCGGGCTGACAGCGCCCGCCGGTGACCTCCGTCAGGCCCATGAGGGAGCGGGCTGTCACGGATTTGCCGCAGCCGGATTCCCCCACCAGCGCCACGCACTCGCCCTGATCCATGTAGAAGCTGACGCCCCGCACTGCTTCCACCACGCCACGGCGGGTGGGAAAGTGGATACGGAGGTCACGGATATCATATTGATGCATGGCTTACCTCCCAGAATTGGGGCTGAAGCGGCGGCGGAAGCCGTTGCCCAGCACATTGAAGCACAGAACGGTCAGCAGGATGCACACGCCCGGATAGACCGCCAGTGAGGGGTGGGTGAGAATGTAGGTCTGGGCGCCCTCCAGCATACCGCCCCAGGAAGGGTTGGGGATGGAGATGCCGAAGCCCAGATAGCTCAGGGACGACTCCGTCAAAATGGCGGAGGCAATGCTGTTGGTGGAGGCCACCAGCACCGGGGAAAAGACGTTGCGGGCAAAGTGTCGGGTGATGACCCAGCTCTTCCGGGCGCCCAGCCCCTCGGAGGCCAGAATGAAGTCCCGCTCCCGCAGACTCAGCACCTCCGCCCGGACGATGCGGGCCACGCCCATCCACGAGAACAGGCCAATGGTTACCACCAGCGTCCGGATGCCGGCGTTCATGTAGATGTTCAGAGTGATGATAATGAGGAAGCTGGGCACCGACATGAGGATGTCCACGATACGCATCATGAAGCCGTCCACCAGCTTGCCGGAGGAGCCGCTGACGATGCCGTACACCGTACCGAACACAATGGAGATGAGCATGGACAGAAAGCCCACCAGCAGGGAGACCCGTCCGCCGTAGAGCAGGCGGGTAAAGGTATCCCGGCCGAAGTTATCTGTTCCCAGCAGGTGCTGGGCGGAGGGAGGCAGGAACTTCTGCCCGGTCTCCACGGCAATGGGATCGTAGGGGGACAGGGTGGCCAGCAGGGTGGCCAGAATAATGATCAGCAGCACGCCGCCGCTGAGGACCATAGAGAGGGGCAGCTTATGATTCTTTTTCATCGCTTGTCACCTCGCATGGCCTTGATGCGGGGATCGGCCAGACAGTAGCACAGATCCGCCAGCAGATTTCCGCCCACCAGCAGCAGGCACGAGAGCATAGTGGTTCCCATAATCATGTTGTAATCACGGGAGTAGATGGCGCTCATGCCAGTGGTACCCAGTCCCGGCCAGCCGAAGATGGTCTCCACGATGTAGGCACCGGACACCAGACTGCCCAGATTCATGCCCACCAGCGTAATGACCGGCAGCAGGCAGTTCTTCAGCACATGGCGCAGCAGGATATAGACCCGGCTGGCCCCCTTGGAGATGGCGAAGAGCACGTAGTCCTCCGACAGCTGCTGGATGGTGGCGGCCCGGACGTACCGGGCATAGATGGAGATCTTTCCGATGCTCAGCACCAGCACCGGCATGATGGCGTGGCGGGACAGATCCCAGAAGGTGTGTACGCCGGTGGTCCGCATCCCGGAGCTGGGCAGCCAGCCCAGATTCAGGGAGAACAGGATGATGAGCATGATGGCAAACCAGAAGGAGGGAATGGAGATGGCCACATAGTGCAGGCCGTTGGTGATGCGGTCGAACCATGAGTTTTCAAAGTAGCCCGCCAGCATTCCCAGTGGGATAGATACCAGCAGGGAAAAGACGATGGAGGCGGCCATGAGCCCCACGGTAGCCGGGAGCTTGGCCTTGATGAGGGGCCACACGCCGGTGTGGCTGCTGGTGGAGACGCCGAAGTCCCCTTGGAGGACCTTCCCCAGCCACCGGCCATACTGCACGATGACCGGATCGTTGTAGCCCAGCTCCGTTTTCAGCTGCTCGTACTCCTCGTCGGTCATCTCCAGCGTCCGGTACTGGGCGGCGGGGTCGCCGGGGGCCAGAAACACCAGCGCAAAGGAAAAGACGGATACCAGCAGGATCACCGGCAGGGCCAGCGCCAGTCTGGTCAGAAAGTATTTTTTCATGTGTTCTCCTCATACCGCCGTGAGAGTGCAATTGCGTGGAGACTTGCTCCACGCAATTGCACTCTCAGCGGCGGAGTTAGCCGATGAAGTAGATCTGGGTCAGGTCAGTGAGACGGTCGCTGGCCTCGAAGCCGCCGATGTTCTTCTGGGCGGCGCAGACATAGTTGGTATCCAGCACGGGCACGCAGGACCAGCAGTCTTTCAGGGCCTGCAGAGCCTGATTCATGATGTCCTGACGGACAGCGGGATCCATCTCACGGTCCAGCTGCTTCCACATGTTATCCACCTCGTCGGTGGTGTACATATTGGCACCGGAGCGGGTGTGGGCGAACAGACCCACGAAGCCGCTGGGGTCGTCCAGCATACCATTGCCCATGAGAGCAATGTCATAGGAATCGGTGGCATAGAAGTAGGATTTGAAGTAGGCGGCGGTCTCCATGGAATCGATCTGGGCGTTAAGACCCGCAGCGTCCAGCTGGCTCTTGATCATGGTGGCCAGCTCCTCCTGACCCACACGGGCGGAGTTGTAGATGATCTTGATGGTCTTGTCCTTCAGACCGGTCTGCTCGATGAGCTGGGCGGCCTTGTCCAGGTCCTGCTTGTAGTTGGTGATCTCAGGGTTATAGAACATGGAAACGGTGGACAGGATGCTGGTGGCGGTACGGCACAGGGCCTCGTCGCCGTAGGTGCCGTACACCAGAGCGTCCAGATCCAGCGCATAGATCACGGCCTGACGGGCCTCCATGGTGGACATGGCCTCACTGTTGGGGTTGATCTCCATGAAGGTGATGCGGCCGTCGGGGTAGGACACCACCTGATACTCGTCGTTATCCTTATAGTTGGCCAGCGTCTCGGCATTGCTGATGGTGAAGATGGAGAGTTCCTTATTGCGGAAGGCGATCTCCTGGGTGCTGGCGTCAGAGACGCAGCGAACCTCGAAGCCATCGATATGGGCAGCCGTGCGGTAGTAGTTGGGATTCTTCAGGCACACCAGCTTCTCGCCCACGTTGAAGCTATCTACCACGAAAGCGCCGCTGGTGGCGATGTTGGCGTTCTGCTCACAGGTCAGTACCTCAGTGGCGGGTACCCCCTCGAAGCAGTGGGCAGGCAGGATATACAGGGCGCCCAGAGCCTTCTTGAACAGGTTGGAGGCCCGGCCGACCTTGAACACGATGACGGTGTCGCTCTGCTTTTCATAGGTGCAGAACTCGCCGTCCACCTTGTAGGCGGTAGCGGTGCTGGGAGCCACCTCGGGAACAGTCAGCGTATCCAGAGTGAACACGATGTCGTCGGTGGTGATCTTCTCACCGTCGCTCCAGAAGATATCGTCCCGCAGGGTCAGGGTGTAGGTGGTACCGTCCTCGCTGATGTCCACACTCTTCGCCAGACGATAGTCCAGAGAGCCATCGGTGTTGGACTTCCACATGGGATCGTACAGATTCTGGAACACCTGCTTGCCCAGGTCTGTGGAGCTGTTGTTGTACCAGTTCAGGGAGGTGATGGGCTCCTCGATGGCGTAGACAAAGGTACCGCCCTCAATGGGCTTACCTTGGGTGTTACCCGTTCCGTCACCCTGCTTGCCGCAGGCCGCAAGGCTCAGCAGCATCAGAGCGGAGAGAACGAGGCAAATGACTTTGGAAAGCTTCTTCATGTCTTTTCTCCTCTTGTGATTTTGATGATTATTATGTATAGAAGCCCGTTGCCGGGAGATCTATCAGATGAACACGTATTCCTTCAGCCGATCCATGGCGATGATGACCTTCTCCATGGGCAGGGCCAGATTCATGCGGATGTGGTGCGCCCCGTGGAAGGGACGGCCGTCCTGCCACACAACACCCACCTCGTACCCGGCCTTTTTTACCTCATCCAGCGTGCGGCCGCTGCGGCGGCAGTACTCCTCGCAGTCCAGAAACAGCATATAGGTGCCCTCCGGCTGCTGCACGCTGACCCCCGGCAGATTCTTGCGGATAAACTTGCAGGCGTACTTGACGTTCTCCGTCAGTACCTCCCGCAGCTCATCCACCCACTGGCTGCCCTCGTCGCTGTAAGCGCCGATGAGGGCGTGCATGGACAGCACGTTCATACTGTTGTAGTGGCTGAGGCTGCTCTCCTTCTTCATCCGTTTGTGGAGAGCTTCGTTATACACGATGTGATAGCTGCCGATGAGCCCCGCCAAATTGAAGGTCTTGGAGGGGGCGTACAGGGCCACGGTGCGCTGTCGGGCGTCGTCGGACACGGATTGCAGGGGGATATGCTGATGGCCACGAAGGGTCAGGTCCGACCAGATCTCGTCGGAGATCACCGTTACATTCAGCCGCTGGGCCATGTCCATGAAGTGCTCCAGCTCTTCCTGCTCCCACACACGTCCCGTGGGATTGTGGGGGGAGCAGAATACCACCGCACGGATGTCATTGCGCTTGATCTTAGTCTCCATGTCGAAGAAGTCCATGCGCTGCACGCCGTAGCGGTCCGGCTTCAGGGGGCTGGTGATGACGTGATAGCCGCCGTTTTCAATGGAACGGGTGAAGCCGATGTAGGTGGGGGAGTGGACCAGCACATTGTCGCCTCTGGCGCATACGGCGGCCAAGGCACTCATGAGCCCGCCCAGTACGCCGTTTTCGTAGCCGATGTGCTCCTTCTCCAGGCCGGTGACGCCGTTGCGGCGCTGCTGCCAGCGGATGATGGAGTCAAAGTACTCGTCGCTGGGCATAAAGTAGCCGAACAGGGGATGCTCCAGCCGTTTCCGGATGGCCTCCGTCACGGCGGGGGCCGTGGCGAAGTTCATATCTGCTACCCACATGGGGATGGCGTCGAAGCCCTCGTTGGGCTGGAACACCGGAATCTTCTCCACGGCGTCCACCGCCATGGCGTCTCTCCCACGGCGGTCATAGATGGTGGTAAAGTCGAATTTCATATGCCGCTCCGCCTCATAGCATTTCTACGAAGGCGGCCATGCGGGTCTGGATCTGGCCTACGTCAGACTGAGAGTAGTCGGTCTCCACCACGGTGTAGGGGATGCCCTTCTTCTCCTTCACCAGCTTGCCCACCAGCGCCGTCTCCACGTTGTAGGTGTGGCAGGCCTGCAGGATGATATCCACCACGCCGTCCACATGGAACTCGTCAATGAGCTTATCCAGCATGGCCAACCGGTTGGGGTTGGGGGACATGCAGGAGCAGCCGATGCCCAGATACCGCCGGGCCAGAGCGTCGTAGACGTCGGGATTCTCCTCGTCGGTGAGGAGCATGGATTTCAGGCCGCTGCAATTCTCGAAGGCCACCACCACGGCGCCGGCATCCTCGATGGCCCGGATGACCTTCAGGGCTGCGCCGCCGGAGGGGGAGCCCGTCACCAGGATACGGGGCTTCTTGCCCTCGTTCTTGCCGGCGGCGTACTCCGCCTCGATCTGGTCCGCCAGATCGTTGATGCGGGCAGGCAGGGACTCCACGTCCATGTTGAAGCCGCTGCCGTAGGCGGTGTTGACGATGTTCAGACCGCTGACGGGGGCGGGATCATTGGCCATGAGATACTGCAGCCGCAGCAGGGACTTGGTGATCTCGTTGTTCAGGTGGATCTCGTGGCGGATGGCCTCCTCGGTGATGGTGGTCTCGAAGCGCCGCTCCAGCTCCTCCTTGAACCGAATGATCTCCCGGCGGTACATGGCGATACCCTCCTCGGACTGCCGGTTGGGCAGCTCGATGACGTAGACGGGCTTGAAATCCGCCAGCATCTCATACATCTTCTTCTTGCCGTCGCAGGTGGTCTCGCCCACCACCAGATCGGAGAAGTAGAAGAAGGGACACTTGTCCGTCTTGGCGAAGCCGTAGCTGGACTTGATGAGGGGACACAGGTTCCGGGGCAGATCCTTCTCGGCGTCGGGGATGGTCTCATCCGACACGGAACACAGGCCCACCACCGCAGCGCCCATGGCACGGGGCAGCTCCTTGGGGAGGTAGGTGCAGAAGGCACCCACCACAGGTACGCCCTGCTCCTTCAGCTTCTTGATGGCCAGAAAGGAGTTTCTCCGCTGATCGGCAAACTCTTCAAAAATTTCCGGCAGATCCTTTTTCAGTTCAACCATATGCTTGATCCTTTCTTTTCACATATATCCTGACCGGTTGGAGCCGGTCCTGTTCATTTACCGATTGATCCGCTTCCAGCCCAGCACCGCAGCGCCGATGGCGCCGTTATACTGGCACAGGGGATGGGCAGTGACGCTCTCTACGTCTAGATACCGGGCCAGCACCTCCCGCACCACCTGCGACTGGGCCAGTCCGCCGGAGAAGAACACCTTGGGGTGCTCCGGGGCCAGCTTCTGGGCAAAAATAGCGGTGCGGCGGCAGATGGAGTAGATGCACCCCAGAGCGATGCTGCCGGGAGGCGTCTCCTGTGCCAGCAGACCGATGATCTCGCTCTCGGCAAACACGGCGCACATACTGTTGATGGTCACCGGCTCCGCCCCCTCCACAAAGGTATCGATGGAGGCGATGTCGCTGCCTACCCGGCTCATGGTCATTTCCAGAAACCGGCCCGTTCCGGCGGCGCACTTGTCATTCATCAGGAAGTCCTTTACCTGCCCGCCGACGGGATCCAGCAGGATCACCTTGCTGTCCTGCCCGCCGATGTCGATGACCGTGTCGCAGCCGGGGCAGAGAAAAGCGGCCCCGGCCCCGTGGCAGGTGATCTCCGTAATGGACTTGTCCGCCTCCGGCAGCAGCGCCCGGCCATAGCCGGTGGCCACCACAAAGGCGGTGTCGGGGGTCCTCAGTTCCTCATAGAGCCGATGGATGACCCGGCCGGGGGTGGAGCCGCTGGGCTCCATCCGAAAGTCCACGATCTCCTGTCCGTCAAACAGCACCGCCTTGGTCATGGCGGAGCCGGAATCGATTCCCATAGTGAGCAATTTTGCCTGCCTCCTGCTGTGCCTTGACGGCACGATATCTTCAAAGCTTCGGAATAACCGTCCTGATCGCATGGTTCACCCACTGGCAGCGATCTGCCGAAGCACTTTGCAACAGAGATTCTACCATCAGCCTCCACCAGTGGCAAATAGCGATTTCAGGAGATAAGGCCGTTCTATCGGTATTTTCGATTCAAATAATGTATACATAATTGTAATAAAATAAAACGGGCGAAAAACGCTGCGCCGCAGAAAGAATATGGAGGGGGAGGCGGGAGACGGGGGAGAACGCAAGAAAGCCCACGGCGCAACCGTGGGCTTTCTTGCGTACCATTTATTTTTCTGCCTGCGTCTCGCAGTAGATGCAGCGATAGACCCGCTTTTCCCGGTCGGTGAGCACGAACTCCTGGGGCAGCTCCTGCTCCACGGAGGTGATGCACCGGGGATTCTTGCAGCGCAGCACGCCACGGATGCGCTCCGGCAGCTTCAGGGTGCGCTTTTCCACCAGCTGGCCGTCCCGGATACTGTTGACGGTGATGCTGGGGTCCACGTAGCCGATGAGATCCCAGTCCAGCTCCATCTCACGGTCGATCTTGATGATGTCCTTGCGGCCCAGCTTGCCACTGGTGACATTTTTTAGAATGGCCACGGTGCAGTCCAGCTTGTCCAGCCCCAGAATGCGATACAGCTCCATGGCCTTTCCGGCGGAGATATGGTCGATGACGATGCCGTTCTGAATGGAATCAATAATCATGGTGATGCCCTCCCTTTCAAGCGATGTTCAACAGCTTCAGAATCAGCGCCATGCGGATGTACTTGCCGTACTGCACCTGCTTGAAGTAGCAGGCACGGGGGTCCTCATCCACCGCCACGGAGATCTCATTGACACGGGGCAGGGGATGCAGGATCCGCAGGTCCGGCTTGGCGTTTTTCAGCTTCTCCGGGGTGAGGATGTAGCTGTCCTTCAGGCGCAGGTAGTCCTCCTCGTTGAAAAACCGCTCCCGCTGGACACGGGTCATATAGAGGATGTCCAGCTCCGGCATCACCTCATCCAGAGAGGTAGACTGGATGTAGGGGATGTTCCTGCTCTTGATGTACTGCTCCTTGACGTAGCGGGGCAGCTTCAGCTCCTCCGGGGAGATCAGCACGAAGCGGATGCCGGTATAGCGGCTCATGGCGGCCACCAGAGAGTGGACGGTGCGGCCGAATTTCAGGTCGCCGCACAGGCCAATGGTCAGATCGTCGAAGCGGCCCTTCTCCCGGTGGATGGTCAGCAGATCCGTCAAGGTCTGGGTGGGGTGGTTGTGTCCACCGTCTCCGGCGTTGATGATAGGTACCAGCGAGTGGCGGGAGGCCACCAGCGGAGCGCCCTCCTTGGGGTGCCGCATGGCGATGATGTCGCTGTAACAGCTGACGGTGCGGATGGTGTCGGACACGCTCTCGCCCTTGGCGGCGGAGGAGCTGCTGGCGGAGGAGAAGCCCAGCACCTGCCCGCCCAGACTCAGCATGGCGCTCTCAAAGCTGAGACGGGTGCGGGTGGAGGGCTCGAAGAACAGGGTGGCCAGTATTTTGCCGTCGCACTTGTGGGCATAGGCGGCGGGATGGTCGATGATGTCGCAGGCGGTGTTCACCAGCTCCATGATCTCCTCCGGGGACAGCTGCAAAATGTCAATGAGATGGTTCATACGGTTCATTCTCCTTTTCTGATCCAGTTTTCGTCGGAAGGGTCATCCCGGAAGGCCAGCAGCCGGGCCACGTCTCCCTGCGTGATGTATCCCTGCTGGACGCCCACCTGAGCGATGGTGTCCAGATCGGTGAGGCTGACGCACTTGACACCGGCCTCTGCCAGCCGCTGGCGGCCCTTGGCCATGCCGTAGGTGAAGATGCTGATGACGCCCAGCACCTCCGCTCCGGCGGCCCGCAGGGCGGCCACGGTGTCCAGCACACTGCCACCGGTGGAGATCAGGTCCTCGATGACCACCACCCTCTCGCCGGGGGTCAGCTTGCCCTCGATCTGGTTCCTGCGGCCGTGGTCCTTACTGCCGGAGCGGACGTAGCCCATGGGCAGGCCCAGCAGGTGGGCGGCGATGGCGGCATGGGCGATACCGGCGGTGGCGGTGCCCATAAGCACCTGCGCCTCCGGGTACTCCCGGCGGACGGTGTCGGCAATGGCCTGCTCCACCTCGTTCCGGGCCTCCGGAGCGGTGAGGATCAGGCGGTTGTCGCAGTAGATGGGACTTTTGATGCCGCTGGCCCAGACAAAAGGCTCGTCGGGCCGCAGAAATACCGCTCCGATGGAGAGCAGATGCCGGGCAATGTGGGTGCGGATGTTGTCCATAAGTTCCTCCTATTCCTGCAGCAGAAGCTGCTTGAGCTCGTGAAGATCGGCGGCCAGATAGTCGGCTCCGGCGTTTTCCAGTTCCTCCCGGCCGCCGTAGCCGTAGAGAACGCCGATGGCGGGCAGACCGTTTTCATGGGCGCCGGCGACGTCGAAACGGCGGTCGCCCACCATGACGGCGGGGCCGTCCGTGCCGCTGCGGCGCAGGGCATCGGCCACCACGCTGCCCTTCTGCGCGCTGGCCCGGTCCTCCCTCTGTGCGCCGCAGATGCGGTGGAAGTATGAGGCCAGATCGAAATGCTCCATGACGCGTCGGGCAAAGTCCTCCGGCTTGGAGGTGGCAATGACCAGCTTCAGCCCGGCTCCTTGCAGGCTGTCCAGCAACTCCGCCATGCCCTTGTAGGGGATGTTCTCCGCCCAGCCCTGCCGGGAGAAGTACACCCGGAAGTCCTCCACGGCCCGATCCGTCTGCTCCTCCGTCAGGCCGAACAGCTCCGGGAAGCTCTCGTGGAGGGGCGGGCCGATGAAAGGGGTGAGGGTATCGGGGTCGGCGATGATGCCCTGCTGCCGCAGGGCGTAGGCCACGGCGCAGGTGATGCCCTCCTTGGGATCTGTCACCGTGCCGTCTAAGTCGAAAAGTACCGTGTTCCAGCGCATCAGCCCGCAAACTCCTTTACGCAGCGGCGATAGGCAGCCACCGGGTTCTCCGCCTGCGTGATGGGGCGGCCCACCACGATGTAGTCAGAGCCCAGCTCACGGGCCTTGGCGGGGGTGGTGACCCGCTTCTGATCCCCGGCATCCCCTCCGGCGAACCGTACACCGGGGGTCACCGCCAGAAAGCTGGCCCCGCAGCGCCGGTGGATGGCTCCGGCCTCCAGCGGCGAGCAGACTACGCCGTCCAGCCCTGCCGCAGCGGCGTTGGCGGCGTAGCTGAGCACCACCTCCTCCAGCGGGGCGTGGATCAGTAGCTCCCGCTCCATGCGCTCCTGATCGGTGGAGGTCAACTGGGTGACGGCGATGAGCAGAGGGCGGGTGCCGTCGGGGCGGGTGAGGCCCTCCAGAGCGGCGGTCATCATGGCGGCGGTACCGGCGGCGTGGAGGTTGATGATGTCCACATCCAGCGCCGACAGGGCGGCCATGGCCTTTCTCACCGTGTTGGGGATGTCGTGGAGCTTCAGGTCCAGAAAGATGCGGTGGCCCCGGCGGCGGATCTCCCGGACGATGGCGGGACCCTCGGCGTAAAACAGCTCCATGCCCACCTTGACGAAGGGCTTCTCCTCTGTAAAGCGGTCCAGAAAAGCCAGTGTTTTCTCCCGGCTGTCGAAGTCCAGTGCAATGATAACGTCTTTACCCATGATGTGCTCCTCCTATGATATCCGTAAGCTGCTGAATGCCGTACCGCTCCATGGCGGCAGGCAGGTCCTGTATGATTTTCCGGCAGGCGCAGGGCTCCACCAGATTGGCAGCTCCCACGCCCACGGCGGTGGCCCCGGCCAGCATCAGCTCCAGCACGTCCTCGGCGGTGCTGACGCCGCCCATGCCTACGATGGGGATGTCCACGGCCTCATAGACCTGATACACCATCCGCACCGCCAGCGGAAAGATGCCGGGGCCGGACATTCCGCCGGTGCCGTTGGCCAGCAGGGGACGGCGGCGCTTCAGGTCGATCCGCATCCCCGGCAGAGTATTGATAAGGCTGACACCGTCGGCCCCGGCCTCCTGACAGGCCCGTGCCACGGCAGCGATATCCGCCGCAGCCGGGGAGAGCTTCATGATGACCGGCTTTTTCGTCACATCCCGGACGGCCCGTGTGACGGCGGCTGCCGTCCGGGGGTCTGCGCCGAAGGCGGCTCCGCCGCCGTGGACGTTGGGGCAGGAGATGTTCACCTCCAGCCAGCCTACCTGCTCCGCCCCGTCCAGCTGGCGGCAGACCTGAGCGTATTCATCTATGGAAAAGCCGCTGACGTTGGCCATCACCGGCTTGTGAAAGACCTCCCGCAGACGGGGCAGCTCCTCCCGGATGACGGCCTCCACGCCGGGATTTTGCAGTCCTACGGCGTTCAGCAGCCCTCCGGCGTACTCAGCGATGCGGGGGGTGGGGTTTCCGTACCGGGGGGCGAGCGTCGTCCCCTTGAAGGAGAAGGTCCCCAGACAGTTGATGTCGTAGATCTGTGCAAATTCATACCCGTAGCCGAAGGTGCCGCTGGCGGGGATGACGGGATTCTCCAGCGGCAGGCCGCAGAGGGTGACGGCGGTATTTACCATACGATCTCCTCCCTTCGCAGGACGGGGCCGTCCTTGCAGATGCGCTTGTGGCCGTACTTGGTGCGGCAGGTGCAGCCCATGCAGGCACCGAAGCCGCAGCCCATGCGCTCTTCAAAGCTGAACTGCCCATCGGTGCGGCAGCGCTGCCACACGGCGTGGAGCATGGCCTCCGGCCCGCAGGTATAGAGGTGGGTGTAATTCACGCCCTCCATACCGTCGGTGACAAGGCCGCAGATCCCGGCGCTGCCGTCGGCGGTGAGGAGGCGGACGGTGACGCCCAGCGCCTGGAACTCCTCCACCAGAAAGATGTCCTCCGCCCGGTTGTAGCCCAGCACCGCCGTGACCTGACGATGCTCCGCCGTCAGGCGGCGGGCCAGTCCGTACAGGGGCGGGATGCCGACGCCGCCGCCCACCAGCAGGGGGCGCTCCCCGGCGAGAGATGTGTCGTAGCCGTTGCCCAGCCCTGTCAGCACATCCAGCTCCGTTCCGGCGGGGAGATGGGTCATGGCCGCCGTGCCGTGGCCCAGCACCTTATAGATAAGGGTGGCGGCACCTGGCTCCCAGTCGCAGACGGAGATGGGGCGGCGCAGGTAGAAGCCGGAGAGCTTCAGGTTTACGAACTGACCGGGGGCCGTGATGGCCTCCGTGTCGCCGGTGAGACGTAGACAGTAGGTGTCCGACGTCAGGGGCGTATTTTCGGTAATGGTCCATGTGACCTGCTTCATGTGCGGTCCTCCTTGGAAAAGAGATCACCGTCCTGCCAGACGAGGCGGCCGTTGCAGACCGTCAGCAGGCAGCGGGCCTGTACCGGCCAGCCGGTGAAGGGGGTGGCCTTCCCCTGAGAGAGGAAGCCCGCCGGGTCGATGGGATACGAAGCCGACAGGTCAAAGACCGTGAAATCGGCGTGGGGGCCATCCATCTCCCCCTGCGGGAGGCCGAAGCGGCGGCAGGGAGCATCGTGGAGCAGCTCCATCAGACGGGGGAAGGAGAGCAGGCCCGGCATTACCAGATAGGTATACAGCAGGGGAAAGGCGGTCTCCAGTCCTACGATGCCCATGGCGCTCTTCTCCAGCCCACGGGACTTCTCCTCGGTGCTGTGGGGGGCGTGATCGGTGGCGATCATGTCGATGGTGCCGTCGGCCAGCCCCTCCAGCAGGGCCTCCCGGTCGGCGGGACTGCGGAGAGGGGGATTCATCTTGAAGCGGCCGTCCTCCTGCAGCATGGTTTCGTCCATCAGCAGATAGTGGGGGGCCGTCTCGCAGGTGACGTCCAGCCCCTCGGCCTTGGCCCGGCGGATCAGGGCCACGCTCTCCTTGGTGGAGATGTGGCAGACGTGGTAGCCGCAGCCGGTCTGGCGCACCAGCTCCAAATCCCGCCGGATCTGCCCCCACTCGCTTTCGGAGCAGATGCCCCGGTGGCCGTGGGTGCGGGCGTAGGCCCCGTCGTGGATGTAGCCCCCGTGGAGGAGGAAATTGTCCTCGCAGTGGGCCACGATGAGCTTATGAAGCCCCTTGGCGGTCTCCATGGCAAGGCGCATCTGCGCCTCGCTCTGCACACCTCGCCCGTCGTCGGAGAAGGCCGCCACATAGGGGGCCATGGCCGCCATGTCCGACAGCTCCTCCCCCAGCTGGCCACGGGTGATGGAGCCGTAGGGTAGCACCCGGATGGCGGCATCCCGGCGGATCAGGGCCAGCTGCTGCTCCAGATGGGGCAGGCTGTCCGGCACCGGGTCCAGATTGGGCATGGCACACACCGTGGTATATCCGCCGTGGGCGGCGGCTTGGGTGCCGCTGGACATGGTCTCCTTATAAGAAAAGCCCGGCTCACGAAGATGTACGTGTACATCAACGAAACCGGGACATATCACAAAAGAAGAGGCGGGAATATGAACGGGAGAAACACTGGTGCCGTGATGGATTTCAAAAGAGAAAACAGCATCCCCACGGGTGAGAACACCTCGGCGGAATATCTGGGCATCCTGAAAAACGACGGTCACGGTCATCACCTCCGCATGGCAAATTTTTCTTAGATTATCACACAGCGGGCCGCTTGTCAAGACGGGCCGCCACGATTTTTGTCACATTTTTCGTTGCGTTTTGACCGGGGATATGATACCATGCAGAAAAAACCACAGCGGCGCAGTGCTGTGCCGGGAAGGAGCCTTTATGAAAAAAATGCCCAAACCCAGAGATACGGTCCAGCGGCTGAAGGAGACCATTCACAAGCAGCCGGCGGTGTTCGCCGTATATGTGGCCCTGCGGTTGATCGTGCTGGCGGAGCTGGTAATGTCCATCATCCGGGGCGAATATGAAAGCGCCTTCATCTGTCTGCTGGTGCTGGCGCTGTTCATCCTGCCGTTTTTCATTCAGCAGAACTTCGGTATCCAACTGCCGTCGGTGCTGGAGATCATTATCCTGCTGTTTATTTTCGCGGCGGAGATACTGGGGGAGCTGGAGTGTTACTTCATCACCTATCCCAACTGGGACTCCATGCTCCACATCACCACGGGCTTCCTCTGTGCCGCCACGGGCTTTGCCCTTATCGACATCCTGAACCGCAACAGCCGCATCAAGTTCCAGCTGTCGCCGGTATATGTGGCGCTGGCGGCCTTCTGCTTCTCCATGACCGTGGGGGTGCTGTGGGAGTTTTTCGAGTTCGGCATGGACCGGGTGTTCCATCTGGATATGCAGAAGGACACCGTGGTGCAGAGCATTACCTCCGTGATGCTGGACCCCACCAACAGCAACACCCCCATCACCATCGACGGCATCCACTCGGTGGCTGTCAACGGCACGGAGCTGGGCTTTGACGGGTATCTGGATATCGGGCTGTACGATACCATGGAGGATCTGTTCGTCAACTTCATCGGTGCCGTGACCTTCAGCGTCATCGGCTACTTCTACATCAAGCACCGGGGCAAGGGAAAGCTGGCGCAGGCATTTATTCCCACCCTGTCGGAGGACGAGGACAAGGAGGCATCGCTGCCGGAAGGAGACCCCGGAGCGCCGCCGGAATCGGAATAACGACAAAGAGGCAGGCACTTTTGTGCCTGCCTCTTTTGCTATAGGGGGTCAATCGTCCTGCTCCATATCGTATTCCAGTACAGCGCTGGTATAGGCATCGATGACATATTCGTACTCCATGCCATCCGCCTTGAATTCCACCTCGTATACCCAGCGGCCATCCTCGTCATCCAACTCCACATCCATGTCGTAGGCCTGACTCTCTGACACACCGGCGTGGGTCAGGGCAGCGGACTTGGCTGCGGCGTGGCCGATCTGCCCGGTGGGCTGGGCACTGCCGGTGTGCTGGGCATCATCGTCGTCATCGTCGTGGTCATCATCATGGTCATCGTGGTCATCCACATCGTCGTGACCGTCCGGCTCCACATAGGAGGTGAGCACAGCGCCGGTATAGGCATCGATGCGATACTCGTACTCCGTACCGCTGCGGTCCTCCAGCTCCACCTCGTAGTGGGCGGGAACCTCGTCCAGCTCAGCGTCCACCTCCTGCTTGGTCAGCTGGTCGGCGGACTGCCCGCAGGTGAGCAGGGCGATCTCCAGTGCTCGCTCCATGCCGATGGGCATGGCAGGAGCGCCGGTCTCGGCCAGATCCTTCAGCTCACCGATGGAGAGCCTGGACAGCTCCTCAAAGGCCAGACTGTTGTTCAGGGCGAGGATACGGTTCACCAGCGCCGCCTTGCCGGTGGAGATGTGGTGGTCCTTGGCCTGCTTCTCCAGAGACGTGTCCTGCGTGACCGTCTGGGTCAATACGGAGGCCTGAGAGGCGCTGTCCCGCAGGATGCCGTCCACGGCGGCGGAGAGGTCCTGCTGCAGTCGGTGAGCCCGGCTCTGATCCCGATCCTCTACGGAGATCATGATGGCGGAGGAGATGCTCTCCAGATAGCCGTTGCGGACCAGACTGCCGACGATGGCGTTTACTGCCACATCCAGCTTGGCCCCCTTCAGATCCTCGCCGTCGCCCATATCCGCCAGAATGGCATGGGCGTCGTCGTTCATAGGCACGCAGGCCAGAACCTTTTCATTTTGGTTGACCCGCAGCTCGATGCTGGGGTTGACGTCGATGGAGACCACGGAGGCCACAGCATTGGCCTGCCGCAGAAACAGTCCGCCGCCGCACAGCAGCAGAAGGGCCAGACAGGCCGCCATCGCCATCCATTTTTTCAGGGAGTGAGGTTTTGTTTTCATGGGGATTTCCGTTCCTTTCCGCTTCTCACAGCGGGAGAGAACGCCGTCCACGTCATGGGGGGCTGTTTTTTCCAGCGCTTGTGCAAGGCACTGTTCCAGCTTTTCATTTGTCATGGGCGTTATCTCCTTCCAGATCAGCACGCATTTTTCGGATTGCTCGGTGATACTTCGACAGGACGGTGGGGAGGGGCAGCTCCAGCAGAGCGGCGATCTCCCGGTGTTTTAGCCCGGTGACGGCATGGAGCAGTACGATGCGCCGCTCCTCCTCCCCCAGACGGGACAGAACGTGCTGCAGCAGCGTTCGCTCCTCTGTGGTCAGACCGGTCTCCTGCTGGGGAATGGCGTCCCATTCTGCCTCGCTGAGAACGGCGTGGCGCTCCGTGCGCCGCAGGCGCATCAGGCACAGATTCCGGCAGACCGTCAGCAGCCAGCCCATGGGAGAGCCGGTGGGGCGATACTGCGGGGCGTGATCCCACACATGAACGAATACATCCTGCGTGATATCCTGTGCGTCGTGGGTGTTTTTCAGGTACGACAGCGACAGACCATACACCGCCGTTCGGGTGAGATGGTAGAGCTGCGCCAGCGCATCCTGCTGCCCGGCGGCGATGGCGGCCAGCAGCTCCGTCAGATGAGCACTGCTGCCGGCATATTCGGTTGTGGCGGGCCATGCAGTCATAGGCTTTTATCTCCTGTCATCCCTGTAATGCGTGGAGATGCGGTTTTATTGCGTGAAAAATAAAAAAATTTGCCAAGCCCGCAAAGAAGGACTCTGCGGGCCTGACAGACAGCTTAATTGTTGCCGGTGGGGATATAGGGCAGCAGGGCGGCGGCCACGCCGGAGATGGGCATGGTCTGCAGCCAGATACGTCCGGGACCGGTGAGGACGGTGTTGAAAAGGCCCTCGCCGCCCAGCAGCTTGTTCTTCATGCCGGGAACCTGACGGATCTCCATCTGCACCCCGGCGGTGAAGCCCGCCACGTTGCCGGTGTCCACCACGATCTGCTGACCCGGCTGGAGGTCGTACTCCACCAGCGTGCCGTCGATCTCGGCAAAGGCCATGCCGCTGCCGCTGAGGCGCTGCATGATGAAGCCCTCGCCGCCGAAGAGGCCCGCGCCCAGCCGCTGGTTGAAGTGGATGGACAGCTCTACTCCCGGCACGGCGGCCAGAAAGGCGCTCTTCTGGAGGATCATATCGTGGCCGGGAGTGATGGCGATCTCCTTGATCTGGCCGGGGAAGCTGGAGCCGAAGGCGATCATCCCGGCGCCGTGAGCGGTGTAGATGTTCTGGAACATACTCTCGCCGGAGAACATTTTAGAGAACATCCGCCCCAGTCCACCGCCATGGGTCTGCATCTCCATATTAGGGCTCATCCAGACCATGGAGCCACGCTCCGTGACCATCTGCTCGCCGTCTTCCAGCTGACAGATTACCACGGGGAAGGGAGTGCCTTTGATTTCATAACGCATGGTGGTATCCTCCTTACGATTTTCCGGCAGAGAAGGGAAGAACCTCCGCCGTGTGTTTTCTAGTATGGCTCCAGTATAGCAGAGAAACGGAACGAAAGGAAGAAGAAAATATACCCGAAGCCTTACACTTTGCAAGAAGCGGCTCAGGACTCCGTCGTCTCCGGCTCCTTGCGGAGGGTCTTGACAAAGCAGAGAAAGTACACCAGATGCTCTGTCTGCCGCGCCGACAGCGTACTCCATTTTGCGGGCATCCTTGGCAGCGGTGGCCTCGCTGACGCCCAGCCGGATGAGAAAATCCCGGAGCATTTGATTTTATTCGTAGATGCTCTGAGCGACCCCGGTCCCCAGAGCCGTCAGATGGATGGTCTTGGCTGGCGCTGCCTCGCAGAGAGACGTTGCCCATGGAATACTGCTGCGGATTGCTGGCGTTTTTGATGTGCTCCCGGAAGAGAAGAAAGGGGAAGAAGTAGCAGCCGTCGGAGAGACGGCGTCACAGGACAGCCCCACGGAACTGCTTCTGGTTCCGCAGCTCATACTTCACCCGGTAGCGCTCCTCCGTGGCCCGGACGGCCTCCATGGTGCTGTCAGAGCAGTAAAGCGCCCAGTAAAAGGAATCCCGCTGGGCGCTCTCCAAGTCCACCCCCTCAGAGAAGGGGGGCAGTGCGCTGGTGGATGCGGCCAAGGTGGTGATGGAGCTGGAGCGCATCGAGTATGTGGAGGATCCGCATCTGGGCAAGGGCTCCTACTGCGTGGTGGAGAGGCACGCAGACGGCGGGCGTGCAGTGTGCCGGACTACGCCGTCATCAAGCTCTTCCGCCACATCGTGCAGGGAGAGGGGCCGGACACCATCGTCCGGGAGACCGACGAGGCCATCCAGGCGCTGCCGGAGGGGTATGACACGGTGTGTACAGACGGGATATTCTCTCAGGGGGAGTGGCAGCTACTGACCATTGCACGGGCCGCAGCGGCAGACCCCGCTGTGCTGCTGCTGGATGAGATCACTGCCAATCTGGATGCTGAGACGGAGGCCCGTGTACGGGAGGCCCTGCGTCAGGCCTCCCGTGGGCGCACCGTCCTCTCCGTTTCCCACCGCATTTATGAGTGTCTTGGCGGCAGGACCGTGGAGATCCGGCCCCAAGGACAGTAAATGCCGGGAGTGCAGCCCCGGAGGTCGTAAGACCTCCGGGGCTGCAAAATGCTGGGGAAAGAAACGGTTGACAGCGTCGATGGGGTCTGTTATGATGAACTGTGGTCGGAGAGACCTATTTTAGCCATCAACGGAGGTGAATGTTCATGGATAGCTGCGGAAGTACAGGGCGAAGCCGGATATGCGGCCCGCAGAGACACAGATACCGGATGTGGTCATCCATGAGCAGGAGCTGATCACATTCTGTTTTGCCGTGCCCTCCTGCACCGCACCGGAGACGTCTTGCTGTGGCAACTATCTCTGAGGCGGTGTATTTTTGCGCCCATTTTGCCCAAAGTAGCGTCAAAGGAGGACAAGAATATGATGAACAGAATGGTAAACAAGGAGTTCGCACAGGAGATCGCAGCGGTCATCCGCACGGCCCAAAACGGGGACCGTCTGCCGGAGCTGCTGAAGCACTATCACCAGCGGGATGTTGCCAAGGCCGTCACCCTGCTGACGGATGCGGAGCGGGAGCGGTTGTTCCGGCAGATGGACGTCCAGACGCTGGCGGAGATATTCCCCTATCTGGACGATGCCTCCCGCTTCCTGTCGGAACTTCCGGCGGAACTGGCGGCGGCGGTGATCACCGACATGGACACGGCGGATGCGCTGGATATGCTGCGGGAGCTTCCGGCGGAGAAGAAGCAGGCGCTAGCCGCACATCTGGATGACGATACCCGGAAGGATGTCCGGCGGCTGCTGGCCTTTCATCAGGAGGAGATCGGCAGCCGCATGAGCGGCAATTTCGTCTGCATCCCGGATACGCTGACCGTCTGCGGCGCCATGAACGAGCTGGTGCGGCAGGCCGGTGAGCACGACAATATCTCCACGCTGTATGTGGTGGACGGCAGCGGCGTCTTTGCCGGGGCCATCGACCTGAAGGATCTGATCATCGCCCGTGAAAACGATCCGCTGAGCGGAATCATCCGCCGCAGCTATCCCTATGTGCTGGCCCACGAGCGGGTGGAGGACTGCATCGACCGGATCGCAGAGTATGAGGAGGATTCCCTGCCGGTGCTGACGGAGGACGGAAGGATCGCCGGTATCCTCACCGCTCAGGATCTGGTGGAGCTGGTGGACGACGCTATGGGCGATGACTACGCCAAGCTGGGCGGCCTGACCTCGGAGGAGGACCTCCGGGAGCCTGCCACCGTCAGTATGAAAAAGCGTCTGCCGTGGCTCATCGTGCTGCTGTTTCTGGGCATGGGCGTCTCGTCGGTGGTGGGCATCTTCGAGTCCGTGGTGGCGGTGCTGCCCATCGTCATCTGCTTCCAGTCGCTGGTGCTGGATATGGCGGGCAACGTCGGCACCCAGTCGCTGGCCGTCACCATTCGTGTCCTCATGGACGAGAACCTTACCCTGAAGGAGGAACTGGCCCTGCTGGGCAAGGAGATGCGGGTGGGTCTTCTCAACGGCGGGTGCCTGGGACTCATGGCGCTGGCGGTTTTAGGGGTCTACATCCATGCGTGCAAGGGCTATGCGTGGGGGCCGGCTTTTCTGATCTCCGGCTGCGTTGGGGTGTCGCTGGTGGTGGCCATGGTGATCTCCAGCCTTGTGGGGACGATGGTTCCCATGCTGTTTCATAAGATCCACATCGATCCGGCGGTGGCCTCCGGCCCGCTGATCACAACGGTCAACGATCTGGTGGCCGTGGTGACCTACTATGGACTGGCCCTGCTGTTTCTGGTGAATATGTTCCATCTGTGAAAAAAGAAGTACCCCTGTAACCTGACGGTTACAGGGGTACTTGTCATAACGCAACACGATCCGCATGGAGGTATACGCTTTTTTTCGCAACTGCCCGCAGGGACAGATGCTGCCAGTCGTTCTGACTGCTGCAATCCGGATTGATGTTGGCGATCTCCTCGCCCTCCGTACCATCCGAATACTAAAAACGCAGCACGATCCCGAATCTGCGGCTTGTGCCGGAGGTCAGCGGCACGGAATCACCTTTGGCCCAGCATCCTGATGCATGGACATCTCCAGCACTGCCGGAAATAAGAATGTTTTGATAAGCCTGTTTGATAGAACTACTCCCAGTGCTCTCCGTTTTTCCCGGATTCTACCCGATCCTGCATTCTGAACATGATGCCCTTGTTCTTATTGGCCTCATACCATGTCTGGACAATATGGGGGATATATCGTTTTCCACCCTGATTCACAGCCTGATGAACTTCTACATCGGCACCACACAGGCCGGGGACAACAAATTTGTCTCCCTGATGCTGGTCTGTGCCCGCCACATGGCGAAGCCCAGTGAGGCTGCAAGAAATACATGAACATGAAGCATTTGGAGGCGGCTCTGGATGACGTCTCTATTGCCGGCTGACTTCACTCAGCCGGAGCCTGCAAACAATTTTGCGCATAAATCTTGACGCCCCCCCACCCTTGTAAAGAGCCGATATGGAGCAGATGCGGATAAGATCCGCCCGTCGGGGCAAAAGGAAAAACGGCAGGCATCCTGCGATGCTTGCCGCTTTTCTGGTACGCCCGACTGGATTCGAACCAGCGGCCTACAGAGTCGGAGTCTGTCACTCTATCCAGCTGAGCTACGGGCGCATATGGAGCAGAGGGAGACTTTCCCCCTTGCGACTAATTTATTATACCATCTTTTTCGGGAATGTAAAGAAGAAAACTGCACAAAAGTCAAAAAAGATTGTTAAAAAAGTTGACAACTTGCGATATTTGGAGTACAATTCAGAAAGACGAAAACAAGCGGTAGGGGAAAGCGGGCTGCAGCCCGGCTCCTGCCGCCGGCAAAGAAGAAGGACGCATATGAAAAAACAAAAGGTCTCGGATGCGGTGATCCATCGTCTGCCCCGCTATTACCGCTATCTGGACGAGCTGCATAACAAGGGCGTGGTACGCATTTCCTCCAATTCGCTGGGGCAGAAAATGGACATCACCGCCTCTCAGATCCGGCAGGATCTCAGCTGCTTCGGTGAATTTGGCCAGCAGGGCTACGGCTATAACGTGGCGGAGCTGCGCTCGGAAATCGGCCACATTCTGGGCATCGACTCCGGCTACCGGCTCATTGTGGTGGGAGCGGGCCATCTGGGCCATGCACTGCTGCAGAACTTCGACTTTCAGAAGGTGGGCTTTCAGGTGGATACCGCCTTCGACGTGTCCCCGGCGCTGATCGGTACCAAGATCCACGACGTGACCATCCGGCCCATGGAGGAGCTGGAACACTATGTGGAGGAGTACCACCCCAACGTGGCGGTGCTGACCGTGCCTCAGAGCGTGGCCCAGCCGCTGGCGGACCGGCTCATTGCTCTGGGGGTGAAGGGCTTCTGGAACTTCACCAATGTGGAGCTCTCCACCCAGACCAAGGGGGTATTCTTCGAGGACATCCACTTTGTGGATACCCTCCTGACCCTCAGCTACCGTATCTCCCGGCCGGAGGAACTCTATTAAGGGGCGGATCATACTATGGAATGAGACCTGCGGGTCCAATTTTCATAGGAGGTCACGTTCTTATGTGCAATCAGAACTCCTGCTTCGGCGGCTGCGGCTGCTGGATCATCATCGCCATCATCATCCTGTGCCTGTTCTGGGGCGGCAACGGCTGCGGCTGCGGCAACACCCAGAATAACAACGGCTGCGGCTGCGGCTGCTGACCGGGCGGCCCCATAGGGGGCAGCGGAACACATGAAAGGGACGCCTCCGGCCACGCCGGGGGCGTCCTTTTGTGCAGAGATCGTACCATCGATGAGCAAGGAAAAAAGTGCCGGAAGGACACGCTGTCAGGCGTGCTTGCGCTTGCCCGCCGAGAGGATAAAAGCAGAACAACGCCGGTGCTTGCTGACAGCAGACACCGGCGTCATTTCATGTTCGGTCGTTACTCACCGAAGTTGTTCTGGATCAGAGATACCAGAGCATCCACGGCTTCCTTTTCATCAGAGCCGTCAGCGATGAGGGTGATGTTGGTTCCCTTCACAATACCCAGGGACAGCACGCCCAGCAGACTCTTGGCGTTGACCCGGCGCTCTTCCTTCTCCACCCAAATGCCGCTCTTGAACTCGTTGGCCTTCTGAATGAAATACGTAGCGGGACGTGCGTGCAGCCCCACCTCATTCTGAACGGTAATTTCCTGCGTATACATCAAACCAGCACTCCTTTATTCGCAGTCTTCAAGCCGACTGCTACACATACTATTATAACGGATAACGGGGAGAAAGCAATATTCAATCCCACAAAAATTTGTGGCGATTGCAGAGAATCAAAGAAAAAATTCGTCGTTCTACACGAAAGCGGCTTATTTCAGCTCCACCACGGTGACACCGGCCTCACCCTCGCCGTAGCGGCCAAGCCGGAAGCTTTTGACGGCCTTGTTACGCTTGAGGATCTCGTGGACGGCCTTTCGCAGAGCGCCGGTACCCTTTCCGTGGATGATGGTGACGGTGCCCAGCTTGGCCATGACGGCACTGTCCAGATAGTTTTCCACCACGCTCTCGGCCTCCAGCGTCTCATAGCCCCGGATATCCAGCTCCGAGGAGGCACGGGACACGGTGTTCAGGGAGGCGGCGGAGGAACTGGGGGCGGGCTTGGACTTCTTGGGAGCGCCCTCCAGCAGGCGCACCTGCTGGGCCTTGACGGTCATCTTCATGCGGCCCGCCTGCAGCAGCAGGGTGCCGTCGCCGTTGACGGCCAGCACCGTGGCGGCCATCTTCACGCCGGGTAGCTCCACCTGATCGTCCACGGCGATGGGCCGGGGCGGCGTATAGGCAGGCTCCTGCTCCTCGTCCCGCAGGTGCAGCTGCTCCTCCGCCGTTTTCAGATGGTGGCGCACGGCGGCCTTGGCGTCGTTGAGGGCCTGCACGTTGGCCTGCTTCTGCTGCTCCTTCCACAGCTGATCCAGCTGGGCGAAGATATCCTCCGCCTGCTGCTGGGCCTGCCGGACGATGCGCTTGGCCTCAGCCTCTCCCTTGGCCCGTGCGCTCTCCTTGCCCTTTTCCATCTGCTCCCGGAAGGTCCGGGCCTTCCGGGCGTCCTCCTCCCGCTGCCGCCACAGTCGGTCGGCCTCGTTCTGGGCCTTCTCCAGCCGCTGGCGCTTCTCCTCCAGCTGAGTCAGCACGTCCTCGAAGCGAACGGAGTCGCTGTCCATCTGGGCCTGTGCCGCCTGAATGACGGACTCATCCAGCCCCAGCCGCCGGGAGATGGCGAAGGCGTTGGACTTTCCGGGGATGCCGATGAGGAGTCGGTAGGTGGGCCGCAGGGTCTGTACGTCGAACTCGCAGCTGGCGTTCTCCACCCCCGCCGTGGTCATGGCGAAGGTTTTCAGCTCGGCATAGTGGGTGGTGGCGGCGATGAGAGCCCCCTGATTCCGGGCCTCCTGAATGATGGCGATGGCCAGAGCCGCACCCTCCACCGGGTCTGTGCCGGCGCCCAACTCGTCGAACAGCAGCAGACTGTGGTCGTCCACTTCCTTCAGGATCTGGACGATGTTGGACATATGGGCCGAGAAGGTAGACAGGCTCTGCTCGATGCTCTGCTCATCTCCTACGTCCGCCAACACCCGACGGAACACCCGCACGGCGCTGCCGCCGTCGGCGGGGATGTGCAGGCCGCACTGGGCCATCAGGCTCAGCAGGCCAATGGTTTTCAGGGTCACAGTTTTGCCGCCGGTGTTGGGGCCGGTGATGACCAAGGTGTCGAACTGCTCACCCAGCTCCACGGTGATCGGCACCGCCTTGGCCTGATCCAGCAGAGGGTGCCGGGCCCGGCGCAGGGTGATGCCGCCCCGGCGGCGCACCTCCGGGCGGCTGGCGTTGAGCTGATAGCTCAGCTGCGCCCGTGCAAAGATCACATCCAGCTGCACCAGAATGTCGTAGTCCCAGAGGATGTTCTCCATCTGGCCGGCGCACTCGGCGGAGAGCTGGCGCAGGATACGGTCGATCTCCTTCTGCTCACGGGCCTCCAGCTCCTTGAGCTCGTTGTTGGCCTGCACCACGCCCATAGGCTCCACGAACAGCGTGGCACCGGAGGAGGAGATGTCGTGGACCAGACCCGGCAGACTGCCCTTGCACTCGGCCTTTACCGGCACCACGAAGCGGCCGTCCCGCTGGGTGATGAGGGCCTCCTGCAGGACCTTGGCATAGGAGGGGGAGGAGATGATACGCTGCAAAATCTGTCGGCCCTTGGTGGCCGCCAGCCGCATTTTCCGGCGGATGTCTGCCAGCTCGCTGCTGGCGGTGTCAGCGATGGTCTCCTCGTCCAGAATGGCGGAGCGTATCTTATCCTCCAGATAGCGGTTGGTGTGCAGAGAGGAGAACAGCCGGTCCAGCACCGTGGCCTCCCCCTGCCGCTGGGCGTCGTATTCGCTGACCCGGCGGCTGGCGGTCAGTACGCCTGCCACATCCAGCAGTTCACGGGTGTTCAGCATACCGCCGTGGTCGGCACGGGTCAGGGCGGCGGATACATCCTTGACCCCGGAGAAGGAGGGGCTGCCGTGGAGACCCAGCCGCTCCTTGGCGGCGTCGGTCTCGTCCAGCAGGTGCAGCACCTCCTGCGTGTCTGTGGCGGGAGTCAGGCGCAGACACCGCTCTTTGGCGGCGTCGCTGACCGCCTTGGCCGCCAACTTTTCCAGTACCGCCGGGAGCTCCAGCGTGCGGATGGATTTTTCAAATAAGTCAGTCATATGTAGGTTCCTCTTGCGGCAAAATGGATTTATAGTAGTCCAGCGTCCGGAAGCTGCGCTCCAGCTGGGCGGCGACATAGACCTCCGCCGCCTGCCCCAGCTGGCGCAGGGCAGGGGTATCCAGCGTGAAGCTGTAAAGCTTCTTATCCGGGCAGTACAGCACATGGCGCAGGGCCGCCAGAGCGGCGGGGGATAGGGGCATGGCCAGCCCGCCCTTTTCCCGGCAGGCGGCGCAGCATACCACCCCGTGGACGGCGTCCAGCACCGGCTTCTCCGGCTCCGGCCGCCCGCACACGGCGCAGCCGTCAGCCAGAGGCTCGAAGCCCGACAGCGCCATGAGCCGCAGCTCGAAGGCGGGCTTTACCAGCTGGGGCGGCTTATGCAGGACACTGAGGGCGTACAGGGCATTCAGCAGCAGCCGCAGCAGCTGCGACGTGTCCTCCGCCTGTGCCGTGGCATCCGTCAGATCGGCCAGATAGGAGGCAAGGCTCAGAGCCACGAAGTCCGTCCGCAGGCCGGTGAACAGCTCCAGCGTCTCCGCCTCGTCCAGCATGAACCACTGACCCTTTTCGTAGATGGTCAGCTCCGAATAGGCCAGCAACTGACACGCCGCCGCCAGACGGCTGTTTTTCCGCCGGGCGCCCCGTGCAATGAGGGAGATCTTCCCCCGATCCGGGGTCAGCACCGTCAGAATTTTGTCCGTCTCCCTGGTCACGGTCTCCCGCAGCACCAGTCCGGCGGTGACGATGGGTTGGTTTGGCATGATTCCTCCTCCCACCGGTGCAGCAGATACAGCTCCGGCGCTCCGGTCTCCAGAAAAAGATTCCAGTAATCGCACATGATCTCCACCCCCGGCATTAGCTTGCCGCCGCCGGGGCGAAACATGAGTGGTAAGTTTTAGGGTCGGCTCATGTTTCTAACGGGAATTACTGTTCGTTGTAGCCCTGTGAACGAATGAAATTCACATTGTCACGCCAGTTTTCCTTGACCTTCACCCATGTTTCCAGATAGACCTTGGTACCCATGAACTTCTCGATATCCTGCCGGGCCAGCGTGCTGATGCGCTTGAGCATATCCCCGTGCTTGCCGATGATGATGCCCTTGTGGCTGGCCTTTTCGCAGTAGATGGTCACGTCCAGATCGATGATGCCGGAGTCCTCCCGCTCGGTGAAGCGGGTCACCTCCACTGCCGTGCCGTGGGGGATCTCCTTATCCAGACACAGCAGCATTTTCTCCCGGATGATCTCGGCGCAGACCTGTTGATCCGGCTGGTCGGTGGTCATGCCGTCGGGGAACAGCTGCGGCCCTTCCACGGCGTACCGCTGCATCTGGGTCAGCAGCTCCTCCAGACCGTCGCCGGTGCGGGCGGAGATGGGGATGATGGCGTCGAAATCCGGGTAGACCTCGCTGTATGCGGCGATGACCGCCAGCAGATCGTCCTTGCGCTCCACGGTGTCGATCTTGTTGATGCACAGTACGCAGGGCAGCTTCTCCTCCCGGATGCGCTGGAGAAGGATCTTCTCCGGCTCTCCCACGTGAGGGATGGGCTCCACCAGCAGCAGGGCGGCCTCCACACTGGCCAGACTCTCCCGTACGACCTTTACCATGTAGTCCCCCAGCCGGGAGCGGGCCTTGTGCAAACCTGGCGTATCCAGCAGGATGAACTGGGTGTCGCCCCGGTTCACTACACCGTAGATGCGGTTTCTGGTGGTCTGGGGCTTGTTGGAGACGATGGCGATCTTCTCACCCACCAGGGCGTTGGTGAGACTGGACTTGCCCACGTTGGGCCGTCCGCACACGGTGATCATAGCGGTTTTGGTGATGGTGTTTTTCTCATTCATAAGGTGATCCTCAGCTTTCTGTGAGCAATTTTGTTATGTTACTTTTTGATGGTAGTGTAAACTGGTAAGTGACAGAGTTCTGCCAGCGTTCCTCGTTTGTCAGGTTCTCCCCGATCACCTCGCCGCCCATGCGCTCATAGAAGCTTCGGGCATTGAAATTTTCCGGAACACAGTGGCAAATGAAGGCGGTGGCATGGTGTTCCCGGCAATATGCACTCATGAAATCAAAGGCTTGCCGTCCGATCCCCTGTCGCTGGTATTCAGAGACAATATAAAGGGATTGCAGGGTGATCACGTCGGCTTTATTTATCGTCAGATAACCGATATTTTGCCGACCCTTTCGGATAAGGTACACGGAATATGCCGGGTGATGGACCCTCAGCAGTTCCATTTCCCTGTGCCGGTCCCAGTCAAATTCATCTATCATGGAATCGGGGTAGATGCCTCGGTATGTGGTGCTCCAGATCCTTTGCCGCAGGCCGATGATAGACGGCACGTCCTCTTCGGTTGCCTCGACAAACAGCTTATCCTCGGCCATGATGCAGCTCCTTCCGCAATTTCCGGTGATCCTCAGCTTTCTGTGAGCAATTTGGGGTGGGAATAGAGGGGCACTTACGCCTCGTTCCATTCATCCACCAGCTGCTTTTCTTGGTTTTCTTGCGGCCTTTCTCACCGCTCCAGACCCAGTAGGGCCATGATGGCCTCCTCTCTGGCTCGCATCTGTGCCTTCATAGGCCCCTCGTCCAAATGGTCGTAGCCCAGCAGATGCAGTACCGAGTGGGTTACCAGATAGGAGAGTTCCCGCCGCTTGGAGTGGCCGTACTCCCTGGCCTGCGCCGCCACCCGCTCCATGGAGAGTACCATGTCCCCCAGCGGGATAAGGCCCGTGCCGGGGTCGGCGTCCTCCGGGCCGGGCAGCTGGCCGGGGGTCAGTTCAAACTCCGGGAAGCTGAGGACGTCCGTGGGGCGGTCCACCTGCCGCAGCTCTCGGTTGATCTCGTGGATGCCGTCGTCATCCGTCAGAAGCACGTCCACCTCGCAGGGGGCCGTGAGTCCCTCCGCCGCCAGCGCCGTGCGGATGGTCCGGCGGATCAGGGCGCAGTTGGCATCGTTGGCGGCGCCGGGTACATCGGCGGTGATGGGGATATAGTGTGTCTTTCTCATTTGTGCTTCTCCTCGAATCGGGCGTAGGCCTCGATGATCCGCTGCACCATCACATGGCGCACCACGTCTTGCTGGGTCAGCTGGCAGATGCTGACGCCCTCCACGCCCTTCAGGATCTTCATGGCGTCCTTCAGGCCGCTGGGCTTGTCCCCCGGCAGGTCGATCTGGGTGATGTCGCCGGTGATGACCATTTTGGAGCCGAAGCCCATGCGGGTCAGGAACATTTTCATCTGCTCCCGGCTGGTGTTTTGGGCTTCGTCGAGAATGATGAAGCTGTCGTCCAGCGTCCGGCCACGCATATAGGCCAGCGGGGCCACCTCGATGTTGCCACGCTCCAGATATTTCTGGTACGTCTCCGCCCCCAGCATATCGAACAGGGCGTCGTATAGAGGCCGCAGGTAGGGGTCCACCTTGCTCTGGAGGTCGCCGGGCAGGAAGCCCAGCCGCTCTCCGGCCTCCACGGCGGGGCGGGTCAGGATGATGCGGTTGACCTGCTTGGCCCGGAAGGCGGCCACGGCCGCCGCCACCGCCAGATACGTCTTGCCGGTGCCGGCAGGCCCCACCCCGATGGTGACGGGGCTGTGGAGCACCGCCTGCACATACTGCTTCTGGCCGATGGTCTTGGGCTTGACGGGCCGGCCTTTGGAGGTGATGCAGATCACGTCCTGCGTCAGCTCTCCGATGCGCTCGGACTGGCCGCTGCGGCACAGGCCGATGACGTAGCGGACGTGCTGCTCGGTAATGGACTCCCCCTTGCCGGAGAGGGTCAGCAGCGCCTCCACTGCCTTGGCAGCCATCATCACCTCCTCCGGCTCCCCGGAGATCCGCAGCTCCCCGTCACGGTTCACCACCGTCACATGGAATTCCGCCTCCAGAAGCCGGATATTTTCATCAAACGAGCCGAACAGATTGATGGCCTCTTCCATTCGCTCGATGCTCACACGCTGTTCCATACGGGACAAGCCCCCTTATCTCTGTGTAGTCTCCGTTTCCGGCAGCGTCACGGTCTGGCCGATCTGCTCCAGACACTCCGCCTTCAGCACCACCGTCAGCCGGTCCCCCTGCCGCACAGCGGCAAAGCGGGTGTCGGTGACGGTGCTGCCCTCCGGCAGCCGGGCCGACAGCAGGGCCAGCAGCTGCTGCTCTCCCTCCTGACGGGCGCTCTGCTCCGTGCGCTCTGCGGCGGCGCCCTCCCATACGGTGATGCGCTCCTGCACCAGCGTCAGGGGCAGGCGAAGCCCTCCGGGCAGGGTGAACGGTTTATAATATGTTATTTTATCACAATCCACCCCGGTGATGCTACCCTTTCCGTAGAATTTTATCCGGTGTTTTCCGATATCCAGCGCCCAGCGGCTGTGGCTGCGGCTTCCGGCGGCGGGCTGCGTGACCAGCAGAGGCACGTTGACCGACAGCTCATACCACGTTCTGGCCCACACGGCCCCCATGCTGTGGACAAACCGTGCGCCGATGTGCTCTGTTTCTGACACTCCGGAGATCAGCAGCTGTCCCTCCGTGACGGTGGCCCCCGGCAGTACCATGGCCTGCCCCTCCAGTGCCTCCACCTTGGTGATAAGGCCCGCCCTCCGGGCTACGATGTTGGTGACGGCGCTCCGATCTGCCGCCTCCGGCGGACGGTGCCGCTCCACCACCTGCACATGGGCCACGCAGCCCCGGACGTTCACCGCCAGCCACGATACCTCCGGCAGGGCCAGCAGCACATGGTTGCGCATGGTCTCCTGATCGATGTGCAGACCCGGCGACCCCACGGTGATGCCGTAGTCCTCCAGCGCCCGGAGAATGGTCTCCGTGGGGACGGTGTCGTTGCCGCTGACCTGAAAATCCCAGATGACGAGGTTGCCGCCGAACATCAGCACCAGCGCCAGCACCGCTCCGGCCAGCAGCACGTACCGCCGGCGCAGGCGCCGCCAGAACACCGGTACGCCGCCGCTGCGGCACAGGTGCAGGCTGCCGCCGGCGTCCTCCGCCGCCTGCCGCAGACGGGGCAGGTCCCGGCCTACGGCCCGCAGAGTCAGGCACACCGGCGACTCCCATGTCAGCTCCCAGAAGGGGATGCCCCGTGCGCCGCAGAGGTTCAGCACCCGCTCCGGGCAGCCGCACTCGATCCGCACCAGCACCTGCCCCTGTAAAAAATGGACGATCTGACGATACATGGCCCCTCCTATGTCAGCAGCTCAATGGCGGTGATGGTGCCGCTGATCCGCAGCTCCCGGTCCGTCATGGCCAGCAGCTGCAGCTCTCGGCCTGTGATCCGCACCGTCATGTCGGCAGCGGCGATGTCGATGACCTCCGTGCTGTACCGCAGCACGCCCCGGTGCTGTTCCATATAGAACTGGCGGTTCCCCACCAGCTCCATGCGGCCCACCCCCGCCGCCAGCTCCCCTGGCAGGTCCAGCCGATCCATGACCTCCAGACCGGCACGAGCCAGCCGCTTTTTGTCTCCCATGAGGCATCCCTCCCACGGTGGACTGTATGCGTACCGCCGGAAAAACTTGCCTGTCCGTGGCATGGACCTCTGCCCACCGTCATAAGCTGGCAGGGTAAAGGGAGGTGAGGGGAGCATGGGCTTGGCACTGGGACTGCTGGCGGTCATGGCGGGGCTGCTGGCAGCATCGGAGACGGCGGCACAGGCGGTGCGGGAGGGACTGGCCCTCTGCGGCGGCTCGGTGATCCCGGCGCTGTTTCCCTTCCTCGTGGTGTCTCGACTGTTTGTGGCCACCGGTAGTGCAGCGGCGCTGGGGCGGTTGCTGGCCCCCTTGATCCGCCGGATGCTGGGGGTCTCCGGCCCCGGCGGTACGGCAGTGCTGCTGGGTCTGCTGGGAGGCTATCCGGTGGGCGCCCAGACGGCGGGAGAGCTGGTCCGCACTGGGGCAGTCTCCCGACAGGAGGGACAGCGGTTGCTGCTGTTCTGCAACAACTGCGGCCCGGCCTTTGCCTTGGGCGTGGCGGGGGTGGGCTGCTTCGGCAGTCTCCGGGCCGGGGCATGGCTTTGGCTGATCCATGTGTCGGCAGCCGTGCTGACGGCTTTGCTGACCCGCAGCACCTCGTCCCCGGAGGGACGGACTTCGCCGTCTGCGCCGCAGGCTCTGGGTTCCGCTTTTCCGGGGGCCGTCCGGGGAGCGGGGGAGGGGATGCTCCACGTCTGCGGCTTCGTGGTGTTCTTTCTGGTGCTGACCCGGCTGCTGACGGCCCTGACGGGGCTGGAGCACCCCTTTCCGCTGGGACTGCTGGAGCTTACCGGCGGCATCCTGCGGCTCTCCGGCACACGGGGGGACTTCGTGCTGGCGGCGGCACTGATGGGCTGGGGCGGCGTGTGCGTCCACTGTCAGACGGCGGCGGTGCTGGAGGGGAGCGGACTCCACATGAGGGGCTATCTGCCGGCAAAGGCAGCGCAGGCGGTTCTATCGGCGGCATTGGCTGTTCCCATAAGCCGCTGGGTGCGGTAAAGGGTTGCTGCTTTCCCCTATGGCGGACAAAAAATGGCTACCCGCATTAGACACAGACGGATAACGAAGTTTTTTATGCAGAATACGGTGCAGTCTCTGAAAAGGGGCTGCACCGTGTTCTGCTTTATGCAGAAAATTTGAACTGCTGCGGGTTTTGGCGGATATCCCCCATTGCTGACAGCATCTCTTTTCCCGTAGGGACAGAGAATAGCCCAACGGCTGTGAAGTAAATGTCCCCCTTAACCTTCTTGGTTTCCTTATCCTTGCTGTGAACCTCGATGCGCCGAATCAGCGCATTAATGATCTCCGGCGTAAGCTGTCGAATGTCCGTATAATCCCGCAGCGCTTTCATCAGCAGCCTCAAATCCACCTTCGTTTGCCCTGCATCCTGTAGCTTCTTTTTGCCGTCAGCTACGAGCTTCAGCAGATCCTTCTGCTCTTTTTCGTAGTTGGCGGTCATTGAGTAATGGAAGAAGCCAGCGTTTGCGGAAAAGTCACAATTTACGGAGGCAAAGCTTCAAATCCCACTTGCCTTTTTGTTCTTGTTATGATATTATTGGTATACATACTAAAACGTTTGAGGGGAGGTGATGTATTTGCGGAGAGACAGCAGCGAGACGAAGCGGAAAATACTGACCGTGTGCGTCCGTCTCTTTTTGGAGCAAGGGTATAAAAACACCTCTGTCAGTCAGATCGTGGACGAAGCGGGCGTAGCAAGGGGAAGCTATCTGAATCTGTTTCCCACCAAGGAAAAAATTTTGCTGGACTTGACCGAAACGATGTTCGGCGGACAGTTCGGCATGGCAAGAAGCATTACAGACACCAAGCTGCCGCCGGTTTACGCTTATGCGTTGGAAACGGCGATCCAGCTGACCCTGACCGAGCTGAACGAGAACCTGCGGGAAATTTACATTGAAGCCTACTCCCTGCCTGAAACATCGGAGTATATCTACCTGCATACCACGGCAGAGCTGAAGCAGATCTTCAGCGCAAATTTCCCGGATTACAGCGACAGCGACTTTTACGAGATGGAAATCGGCACGGCAGGACTGATGCGCAATTATATGGCACGAAAATGCGACATCCATTTCCCGCTGGAACGCAAGCTCAGCCGCTTTTTGACGGCGGCGATGCGGGTGTACCGGGTGCCGGAGGACGAGCTGGAGCAGACGGTTCGCTTCGTCGAGCGTCTGGACATCCGCTCGATTGCCGAGCGCGTGATGCATTCCTTGTTCCAAACGCTGGCGATGCACTACGATTTTTCACTGCAGGAAATTGAAGCCCCCTTGATTTCAGAAACGGAGGAAACCACATGAAAAAGCGACTGTTCGCCATTTTGCTGACGCTCTGCCTGCTTGCGCAGCTCTTCCCGCTCACGGCAAGCGCGGTTCGCCTTGATTGGCCGCATCCGTCTGCGCATTGCGTCTGCGGAGGAGGAATCAGCAATCATCAGGCCATGAACGGACACACGGCCTATGAAGGGGTCTACTTCACCAAGGACGGGAAGGAAAATACCTCCGGCGATATTTCAAAAATGAACGTGATCCGATCGGAAGCAGACCTTCTGGAGATCAACCATAAAGCAGCGAACAACAAGGGAAAAACGTTCTACTATTACCTTGCCAATGATGTCACCCTCACGAAACGAATCCATGCTTGGGAGGGCTGCACGTTTGTGATCTGTTTGCATGGCCATACCCTTACCTGCAATGTACCGGGTGCACAAAGCGCCTTCCTTGTGATGAATAACGCGCGTCTGGTATTTACGGATTGCCAGCTCTCCGGCGACCGGGGCCTCATCACCGGCGACAGCTGCGCCGCTGTTTCTCTTGACGAAACTGCCACCTTTGAGCTTTACGGCGTGAGCATCTGCATGACCAGCTCGGAAACGGACGGCATCCGCGATATTTACAACGACCCGGTTTGCGGCATTTATAACTGCGGTACGTTCAATATGTACGGCGGCTGCTACTATCAAAAAAGCTCCGACTATCCCACGGATCGCCCGGTCATCAGCAACATCCGCAACACCAAGTACGGCCCCGGTGTAATTAACAGAGGAACCTTCAATATGTATGACGGCATCATCTCCGGCAACGAGCGGAACGGCGTGATGTCCACCATCACCCGGTCAGATGATACCATCAACCTCTACGGCGGCACCATCACCGGCAATACCGGTGCGGGTATTTCGGCTACCCACTGGCCCATGCCCTCCATTGCGACAAGCGACTATTATACCAATGTCAACCTCTACGGCGGTACGATCTCGGAAAATACCGGTGCGGGCATCGACGCAGCCTACGGCAGAGTGACAATGGCGCAGCAGAGCAGCGCCATTCCCGTCGAAATCAAGAACAACAAGGGCGGCGCGATCTCACTGACGCGGGACGGCTCGACCGCCAACCTCGGCACCGGCCTGATTACCGGCAACTCCGGCGGCAAGGGTGCGGTCGCGCTGAGCGCAGGCTCCCTGACCCTTACCGGCGACGTGAAGATCACCGGAAACTCCGGCGCAAATCTCTATCTTGCCAGCGGAAAAACCGTTACGCTCGACAAGCTCGGCAGCGGTGCGCAGATCGGCGTTACTACGGAGGACACGGCAGTTCCCGTGGTGTTCGCCGAGGCCAACGGCACGGATTACGCCAGCCGCTTTACCCCGGACAGCGCGGGCTACAGCATCGGCTATAACGCCGCACAGCAGCTCCAGCTGCAAACCATGACCTATCCCGTGACCTACGCCCCCGGCGCAAACGGCACGGGCGACAGCAAGACGGTGAACAAGGAGCACGACAGCGCTCTGGAGCTGGAGGGTGCGCTCTTTACCCGCCTCGGCTACACGCAGGTCGGCTGGTCGAAGCACGACGGCGGCGAGAAGGACTATTCCCTGAACGCGATTTATGAGAAAAACGAGGCGCTTACGCTCTACCCCGTCTGGGAGGAGCGCAGCGACTATACCGTCCGTATCGTCAACCAGGACGGCTCGACGGTCACGGACTTTGAGAACGTCAAATGGACGGATGAAATTTGGAAGCTCCTGACGCCAAGACCGACAAGAGAAAATGATGAAAGGCTGCAAGCACTGCTGATCGGCAATAGGAGAGTCATGGGCGGAGAAACCTACGGCGACTTTGCTACGGGCGGCGAGGACAGCCTTACCTTCATTGCTTTTTGGAGCGGCGTTTTCATTGATTACAGCACCATTTCCGTGGGCGATTCCCAGTGGACCGGCTTCCGCTCCGAAGGTACGGAACACTTCTTCAACGAAGATCAGACCGTACAGATCAATACCGCCCATCCGGAGGAACTGTCGTATTTTGAGTACGCCGTCGGCGATCAGTTCTACTCGAATGGCCTAGCTGCGGATGTCCTTTTCAGCAGCGGGCACGATCACTATCCTTATACCGGCGCCTTCAATACGGCATCTCTGAATCTGGAGGAGGGAAAGCCCTATGTGATCTATGCACAGTTGGGGACGAAGCTCCTTGCTCGCTACGGCGTTGTATGCACGGAGAAAATCATCATCGACAAGACCGCCCCGGCGATCACCGGTGCGAAGAATGGCGATGTTTTCTGCGGCGAGGGCAACAAGACCCTCACCGTGACCGACCTGTATCTGGACACCGTGACCGTCAACGGTAAGCCCGTGACCCCCAACGAACAGGGTCAGATCACCCTCGCCGATGCGAGAACCCCGCAGACCGTCGTCGCCACAGACAAGGCGGGCAATTCCACGACGCTCACCGTGACCGTCCATTCGTCCCATTCCTACAAATGGCAGACGGAGAACGGCCAGTATTGGGGCGACTGCGAATTCTGCGGCAATAGGGCCGAAAAGAAGGACCTCCCCACCCTGACCATCACCAGCCCGGATACCGTCTGCCGCACGCAGGACTTCGAATTCTCTTTCAACCTGCCGGAGGGCTGCACGAATCCCGTCTACAGCTATGAGTTTAAATACACTGGCGACGGCGAACCCATCACCCCGGTCGACGGCCTCTGCACGGGGACGATCCCTGCCGCTTCCTACATAGCGGGAGAAACCGGCTTCCGCTTTATCGCCTCTGTCACGACGGCGGAGGGCTACCGCTTCAGCGTTTCCAAGGATATCACCATCCGTGAGCACTCCGGCGGCACGGCGACCTGCACGGAGCAGGCCATCTGCGACCACTGCGGTCAGTCCTACGGCGCACTGGCGGCGCACAGCTTCACGGCAGAAACCGCCGAGGAGCAGTATCTGAAATCCGCTGCGACCTGCACCGAAAAGGCGGTGTATTACAAGTCCTGCGCCGTCTGCGGTACCAGCTCCAAGGGGACGGCGGACGAGGCGACCTTCACGTCCGGAAAGCCGCTCGGCCATGACTGGGGCGCGTGGACGCCCGACGGGGAGGGCACACACAAGCGCGTCTGCACCCACGATGCCAGCCATGTTGAAACGGCCGGCTGCACCTACGGCGACTGGAGCACGAACCAGGACAGTCACTGGAAGACCTGCACCGTCTGCGGCGGAGAGACTGAGCGGCTCAACCACGCCGACCCGGACTGCAACCATTTCTGCGACACCTGCGGTATCAAAATGACCGAGCACGACTTCACGGGAGAACTTGCGATCACGGCACTTCTGTACAAGGAAGCAAACTGCCTCTCTCCCGCACTCTATTACAAGTCCTGCAAGATCTGTATGCTGTCCTCCAAGGGCACGGACAGCGAGGCGACCTTTGCAAGCGGGGAGAAAAACCCGGATCGGCACGCCGAAGAGCCGGGTGACTGGCAGCTTGACGGCGACAGCCACTGGAGATTCTACACCTGCTGCCATTTGGAGGTGGATCGCGGCGCGCATCAGGGCGGCACGGCCGACTGCCTTGCCCCGGCCCTCTGCGAGGTCTGCCAGCACTCCTACGGCGAGCTTGGCCCGCACCATTTTGTCGATCAGGTGAACGAATACCGGCTGAAGTCCGCCGCCACCTGCACAAGCCCGGCGGTATATTATCAGTCCTGCTCCACCTGCGGCGCGCAGGGCACGGAAACCTTTACCAATGGCGAACCACTCGGCCATGACTATGGCGCTTGGACATCCAACGAAGACGGCACCCATACCCGCATCTGCGCTCACGATGCAGCGCACACGGAAACCGAAAATTGCCACGGCGGCACGGCGACCTGCACGCACAAGGCCGTCTGTACGGTCTGCGGCGGCGAATACGGCGAGATGGCAGCACACAGCTTCACTGCCGAAAAAGCAGAGGAGCAGTATCTGAAATCCGCTGCAACCTGTACCGAAAAGGCAGTCTACTACAAGTCCTGCACAGCCTGCGGTCTGAGCTCCAAGGGTACGGCGGATGAGGCGACCTTCTTCTCCGGCAATGCGCTGGATCACAGCTGGGGCGCTTGGACGCAGAACAGCGATGAAAAGACCCACACCCGAATCTGTAAGCGTGACGCAAGCCACACGGAAACCGAGAATTGCACCGGCGGCACGGCGACCTGCACACACAAGGCTGTCTGTACGGTCTGCGGCGGCGAATACGGCGAGATGGCGGCACACAGCTTCACTGCCGAAACCGCCGAGGAGCAGTATCTGAAATCCGCCGCAACCTGTACCGAAAAGGCGGTCTATTACAAGTCCTGCGCAGCCTGCGGTCTGAGCTCCAAGGGCACGGCGGATGAGGCGACCTTCTTCTCCGGCAATGCGCTGGACCACGACTGGGGCGCTTGGACGCAGAACAGCGATGAAAAGACCCACACCCGAATCTGTAAGCGTGACACCAGCCATACGGAAACCGAGAATTGCACCGGCGGCACGGCAGACTGCACACACAAGGCTGTCTGTACGGTCTGCGGCGGCGAATACGGCGAGCTTGATCCGAAGAACCACACCAACTTAAAGCATTTCCCGGCAAAAGCGGCGACCAAGACCACCGAGGGCAATATCGAATATTGGTACTGCGAAGGTTGTGGCAAGTATTTCAGCGACAAGGACGGTACAAAGGAAATCAAAAAAGCCGACACCGTAACGGCGAAGCTGAAAGACGATTCCAAATTTCCCCAGACCGGTGACACAAGCAACCTTGCTTTGTGGATTGCCCTGCTGTTTGTCAGCGGCGGTGCAGCCATTGGCACAACGATTGTCAGCAAAAAGAAAAAGTACAACAGATAATGGAATAGCGTTCCCTTGCTCCATCTTCCGAGCAAGACAAAAGCGTCGTAGCAATATTTGTTACCCGGAAGCGACAAACAGCGGCTTTTGAACGGTTGGCGGTAAAGAATACCGACCCAAAAACAAAGCCGCTCACATCGAAAGGAAACGCCCAAAATCGCCCCGAAACCATACAGTGGGGTCAGGTTTTGGGCGTTTCTGCGTTTCGGGAGCAAATCGGCAATTAGGCAAGGATTGCACTTCACCTTACTCCTACACATTTCCGTATTGTTCCAATAATGTACCATGTAAAAAATTGCTATTTTTGTATTCTCTATTGGCAAATTTGTATGCCCTATTGACAAAAGCGAAGATTGAGAATATAATATATTTTAGTAACATGGGTGGTGAATTGAGGAAAGGTCACTGTGGCGGGAATTATGTGTGAATACTTTTCAATTTTCTGTCACAGTATGATGCCGCCTCCTGTCCACTGTCCAAATTTGAAAGGGGTATAGATATGAAAGCACGTATGTCACGCAAATTTTTCTGTCTTCTGCTGACAGTAGTGATGGTATGCACACTACTGCCAATCATTGCGCTGGCGGCTGAACCAAGCGGTAGCATTGAGAGTGCTGGTATTACCCATGCTGGCGGCTACTTGAAAAATGCTGTTTCCGTTGAACTGAAAGACGTTACTTTCGCTGAGAGCGTTGCGGTTAAACTATACAGCGGCGATACTCTGCTGACCACGGCTACCTTGCAGGGAGTAAATCCCGGCAGCCATGGTTTCCTGACCTGCTGCATCGCAACCGAGACTGCTGACGAGTACTGGTCACTGACCCCCTGGACTCCCAAGGACGATGTTGTCCCCGACAAGGCTGTCCTGGTTGTCGATGGCCGCGAGCTGGCTGAAAAGACTTTCACGCTTGATGCCGATGAGTGGGCAGCCCTGCCCGGCACGGTGCTCCCCTGCAGCATCGAGCGCGCCGCCATCACTCATGATAACGGTGTCCTGAAGAACGCTGTGTCTGTTGATCTGAAGAATGTTAACTTTGAGTCCAGCGTACAGGTGCAGCTGTACAGTGATGAGACCCTGCTGACCACTGCCACCTTGCAGGGAGTAACTCCCGGCAGCTATGATTTCCTGACCTGCTGCATCGCTACCGAGACTGCTGACGAGTACTGGGCACTGACCCCCTGGACTCCCAAAGATAATATTGTTCCCAACAAAGCTGTCCTGTTTGTCGATGGACACGAAGAGGATACGAAGACCTTCACGCTTGATGCCGATGAATGGGCAGCCCTGCCCGGCACTGCGTTCCCCTATAGCGGCAGCATCGAGCGCGCCGGCATGACTCATGATAACGGAGTCCTGAAAAACGCTGTGTCTGTTGATCTGAAGAATGTTAACTTTGAGTCCAGCGTACAGGTGCAGCTGTACAGTGGTGAGACCCTGCTGACCACGGCTACGTTGAATACTGATAAGCTGGGAGCTGGTTCGTATTCTTACCTGACCTGCTGCATCGCTACCGAGACTGCTGACGAGTACTGGTCACTGACCCCCTGGACTCCCAAGGATAATGTCGTCCCCAATAAAGTCGTGCTGTTTGTGGATGACAACGAAATGGACACTATGGAATTCACTCTGGATGCTGCAGAGTGGAAAGCCCTGCCCGGCACGGTGCTCCCCTCCAGCAACGTGCCCAACGGCACCACCAGCAATAATGACAAGCTGGACAATGTCCCCCAGACCGGTGACACAAGCAACTTTGCTTTGTGGATTGCCCTGTTGTTCGTCAGCGGCGGTGCTGCCATTGGTACAACGGTTGTAAGCAAAAAGAAAACGTATAACAAGTAAGAGAACAGCTTAACCTATGCGGCGGCTATCGGGAACGGTAGCCGCCGCAATCTTTAGCTCATCCACGGCATCTGTATACCGTCCGGCTGCAATCAGCTTGTTGCGAAAACGGTTCAACCCGTTGAGAGCGAGTCGCCGCTCTTGCCGATTTAGCTCAACATAGTGTTTTCGTTTCATTACGATCCCTCCTTAATGTTCTGTAATTATTGCAGCAAAAGGCACGGCTGGAATCGAATATGCGGAAAAAGAAATCACCGAGAAAAGCCCGTACTAGGCTTTCTCGGTGATTTTCCTTGCCATTGCTACGCTGCCTGATAACTACGCTCTTTTAATACTTCGTTATCAGCCCGTAGCTTTGGTCGGGTGCCATTTTTTTACAGGTTGTCGCCGCCTGAAAATACAGGCAGCTGCCGCTCTTATCTGCGAGCTTTGTCGTAGGGGATGCCCTCCGCCTTGGGGGCACGGGACTTCTTGGAGGTGAAGGCCAGCACCAGCAGGGTGATGATGTACGGAAGCATCCGGTACAGGTGGGAGCTGATGCCGATCTCTGCCAGCCAGTACACACCGTCGCCGTTGATATCGATGCTGGAGTAGGCGGCGGCGATGCATTTGAACAGGCCAAACAGGAGGGAGGCCCCGGCGATGTTCAGAGGCCGCCAGTTACCGAAAATCATCACGGCCAGCGCCAGAAAGCCGAAGCCCGCCACGTCGCCGTTGGAGGAGCAGTTGGCGGTGGTCAGGGCGTACACAAAGCCGCCCATACCCGCCAGCGCACCGGAGATGGTGGTGCCGATATAGCGCATCTTGTAGACATTGATGCCCAGAGAGTCCGCCGCCTGAGGATTCTCACCGCAGGCCCGCAGCCGCAGGCCGAAGCGAGTCTTATAGAGAATAATGGACAGGATGACGAACAGGATGATGCAGACGTAGGTAGCCAGATAGACCTTCACCAGAAACGTCTCGCCGAAGAAGCCAAGATCGGTGTTTTTGTCGATGCCGAAGGTGGACTTTCGGATCATGAACCACGTAGCGGAGTCGCCGGTAGCCAGCTGCAGGGTGTTCTGGTTGGCAATGATACGCACCAGAAACAGCACCAGAGCCGGAGCCATCAGGTTCAAGGCCGTACCGCCGATGGTCTGGTCGGCTCGCAGGTTGATGGAGGCAAAGCTCAGCAGCAGGGAGAACACGGCACCCATGGCTGCCGCCACCAGCATAGCCAGAAGCTCCAGCCCCTGCATAGCCACCCAGTTTCCGGACTGTTGGGCGGCCAGCACGGCGGCGCTGCCCTGCATCAGGCGCACGAACAGCACGCCGATGAAAGCACCGAAGATCATGATACCTTCCAGCGCCAGGTTGATGATACCGCTGCGCTCGGCAAACACACCGGCCAGCGCCACGATCATCAGGGGCACTGCATAGATCAGGGTCTGCTGTACCAGAAATGTCATGCCTGATCGCCTCCTTCTGCGTTATCGCTGTCTGTGACAGCGGCCTCTACGGGTGCTTTCTCCTCCTCCGGCAGCAGGGAGGTCTGATCCTCCACAGCGGCGCTCTGAGGGATGGGAGCCGTGTCGGCTGCCACGACCTTTTTCTTCTTCCGGCCGCTGAGCATCATGCGGATCACCAGAGAGAAAGCGCTCAGATACACGATGACGGCGATGATGACGTCGGTGATGTACTCGTTGTAGGCGGTGAGGTTGGTCAGCTGCTGGCCCACGATTTTCAGCATGGCCATGAAGACCCCGGCGAAGATGACGGCGATGGGGTTATTCAGCGCCAGCAGCGCCACGGGGATGCCGTTGAAGCCCACGGCGGGCAGAGACTGATAGGTGGACCAGTAGAACTCCGTGTTGCCGGACAGATAGTACAGTGCCGCACCGGCTCCGGCCAGCGCACCGGCGATGGCCATGGACAGCACGATGTTGCGCTTATCCTTGATGCCGGCGTAGCGGGCGGCATGGCGGTTGGCGCCGCAGGCCTGCAGCTCGTAGCCCAGCGTGGTCTTGGTCATGAGGATGTACATGGCGATGGCCAGCAGAATGGCCACCAGAATACCGGCGTTGACCTGAGAGCCGGGGAACAGCTTATCCAGCCCCAGCTTGGGGGTGGCCACGCCGTTGAAGCTGGTCTTATAGATGTAGCCGGACTTGGTGTTCTCCACGGTATTTTTGAAGTTGCTGATGTCGAACATCCACGTCACAAGGTTGGCGGCCACCCAGTTGGTCATGATGCAGGCCAGCACCTCATTGATGTTGAGACACGCCTTGGCCAGACCCGGCAGAGCGCCCCACAGAGCACCCGCCAGACAGCCGCCCAGAAAGGCCAGGATCCAGATGATCCAGGTGGGGACGGAGGAAGAGGGGATGCTCAGGGCGATCATCAGCGTCGCCATGGTGGAGATCAGGTACTGACCGGGAGCGCCGATGTTGAACAGGCCCGTCTTGAAGGCCACGGCCACGGAGAGACCCGTCATGATCAGGGGCGTGGCCCGGAACAGCATATCGCCGGTGTTGACGGCATTGAAGCCCCAGGTCAGCTCACCGGCGGCATTGCGGCCGGTGCTGAAGATGCCGGCGAAGATGATTCGGAAGCCGTCCCATGCGCCGGAGAGGGAGATCTTTTCATTGAAGCAGCCCACCAGAATGACGGCGATGCCGCCCACCAGCAGACCCGCAAGAATGGAGATCAGGGACGCCAGCACCTTTTTGGTGCCTTCCTTTTGGTACAGAGTGGCTACGGAATGCTTCACGCCTCATCGCCTCCTTTGTTGTCACGCTTTGCACCGGACATATACAGGCCCAGCTCGGATACGGTGGTCTTTTTGGGGTCCAGCTGGCCCACGATCTCCCCCTCGTACATGACGAGGATGCGGTCGGAGAGGCTCATGACCTCGTCCAGCTCCAGAGACACCAGCAGCACCGCCTTGCCACGATCCCGCTCGGCCACCAGCTGGCTGTGAATATACTCGATGGCGCCCACGTCCAGACCACGGGTGGGCTGAACGGCCACGATCAGAGGCTTATCCCGGTCCAGCTCACGGGCGATGATGGCCTTCTGCTGGTTGCCGCCGGACATACTGCGGACCACGGTGATGGGGCCCTGACCGCTGCGGACGTCGAATTTCTCGATCAGCTGCTGGGCGTAGCTGCGGACGGCGTCCCGCTTGATGAAGCCCCCCTTCTCGAACTGTGGCTCCTTGTACCGCTGGAGCACCAGATTCTGTTCCAGCGTGAAATCCAGCACCAGACCGTGCTTGTGGCGGTCCTCCGGGATGTGGCTGATGTACTCGCCCCGGTGGTGGATGGAATAGTGGGAGATGTCGTGGCCGCAGACGGTGATGCTGCCGCCGGAGCTTTTGTCAAGGCCCGTCAGACCGTGGATGAACTCCGTCTGGCCGTTGCCGTCGATACCGGCGATGCAGACGATCTCACCGGCCCGCACGTCAAAGCTGACATTATGTACGGCATCCTTCTTGTGCAGGTGGGAGGGGACGGTGAAGTTCTTCACACTGAGCACCACATCGCCGGGATGGGCCTCGTCCTTGTTGACCTGCAGCTGTACGGGGCGGCCCACCATCATGTTGGACAGCTCCTGCTTGTTGGTGTCCTTGGTGTTGACGGTGCCGATGTACTTGCCCTTGCGCAGCACCGTGACCCGGTCGGCCACCGACATGATCTCGTTGAGCTTGTGGGAGATGAAGAGGATGGACTTGCCCTCCCTGGTGAGATTCTTCATGATGAGCAGCAGCTCATCGATTTCCTGAGGCGTCAGCACGGCGGTGGGCTCGTCGAAGATAAGGATCTCGTTGTCCCGGTAGAGCATCTTCAGGATCTCCACACGCTGCTGCATACCGACGGTGATGTCCTCCACCTTGGCGTCCAGATCTACCGCCAGACCGTACCGCTCCGACAGCTCCTGTACCTTTTTCCGGGCCTCCTTCTTCTGCAGGAAGCCCATCTTCGTGGTCTCGGCACCCAGAATGATATTGTCCAGCACCGTGAACACGTCCACCAGCTGGAAGTGCTGATGCACCATGCCGATCCCCAGCGCTGTTGCGTCGTTGGGGTCATTGATCTTTACTGTCTGTCCATTTTTTCGGATCTCGCCTTCTTCCGGCTGGTACAGCCCGAACAGGACGGACATCAGCGTGGATTTACCGGCGCCATTTTCCCCCAGAAGGGCGTGGATCTCGCCCTTCCGCAGCTGAAGGGTGATGTCGTCATTGGCCTTGATGCCGGGAAACTCCTTGGTGATGTGAAGCATTTCGATCACATACTGAGGAGAATTTTCCATGCCGCCACCTACTTTCTCAGGATTTACAGACCCATACAGGTTGTATATACAGACTATTATAACGGCTCACGCCGAGAATTGCAAGGTTAACCGAAGGATTTGATGGAACAAATGCACGGAATGTTCTGTATCTTAGGGTTGACATCTGGTGATTTTTGCTTTACGATACATTTATATTGCATGATATATTTCCCGGTAGGTAAGGCTACCGTAGGGATATGGGCTGCTGCCGCAGAGTGGTGGAGACACCATGAGAGGGTTTGAACAGGCGATATCGAAACCAAGGTATCATCTAATGCAGCTTCACCGCCCCACGATGCTAAAGCTTGTTACGGTGCTCAGGTCACGGCGGTGACCCGATCGCAATGCGACCGCAGCAGGCAAACGCCGGCTGCGGGATTTTTTATGATGCGGGGAAGGAGGAGCCGATATGGTAGACTACGAGGAAGAGCTGGACCGATATCTGGATGAAATCAAGGAGCTGGCCCGAAGTAAACAGTATGCCCGCCTGCGGGACCTCTTTCTCCCCATGGAGCCTGCCGACATCGCTCTGCTGCTGGAGGAGTCCGGCGGGGAGCTGATGCCCCTGCTGTACCGGCTGCTGCCCAAGGAGCTGGCGGCGGAGGTGTTCGTGGAGCTGGAGTCCGACTCTCAGGAGATGCTCATCAACGGCTTTTCCAACACCGAGCTGAAGGAGGTGCTGGACGAGCTGTATCTGGACGATGCCGTGGACATCGTGGAGGAGATGCCCGCCAGCGTGGTGATCCGAATCCTGGATAAGGCGACGCCGGAAATGCGAAAATCCATTAACGAGATTTTGAAGTACCCGGAGGACTCCACCGGCTCCATCATGAACATGGAGTTCCTGTCCCTGAAAAAGGACATGACGGTGGAGGACGCCTTCAAGCGCATCCGCCGTATTGGCGGCGAGCTGGAGACCATCAACATCCTGTACGTCACCGATCCTACCCGCCGCCTGCTGGGGGTGCTGTCGGTGCGTGACCTGCTGCTGGCGGAGGAGGATGACCTCATCGAGGACATCATGGACCCCAACGTGGTCTGGGTCAGCACCATGGACGACAAGGAGGACGCCGCACAGGCCCTGAGCAAATACGGCTTTCTGGCCATGCCCGTGGTGGATCTGGAGAACCGTCTGGTGGGCATCGTCACCGTGGACGACGCTATGGACGTTATCGAGGAGGAGACCACCGAGGACTTCGAGAAGATGGCCGCTATGCTGCCCTCCGACAAGCCCTATCTGAAGGCCGGCATCTTCGCCACGTGGCGGGCCCGCCTACCGTGGCTGATGATCCTCATGCTGTCGGCTACCTTTACCGGAATGATCCTCAACCACTATGAGAGCGCTCTGGCGGCGTGTCTGGTGCTGAACTCCTATATCCCCATGCTCTCCGGCACCGGCGGTAACTCCGGTACGCAGGCCAGCGTGGCGGTCATCCGTGCCTTAAGTCTGGACGAGGTAGATTTCTCTGACATCCTGAAGGTCCTGTGGAAGGAGCTGCGGGTGTCGCTGCTGTGCGGCTCGTGTCTGGCGGCGGCCAATTTCGTGAAAATGCAGCTGGTGGACCGTCTGCTGTTGGGCAATGCCGCCGTGACCCCCGTGGTGTGTCTGGTGGTGTGCCTGACCATCATGTTCGTAGTGGTATTCGCCAAGTGTGTGGGCTGCTCACTGCCGCTGCTGGCGGAGAAGATTGGCTTGGACCCGGCGGTGATGGCCAGTCCCTTCATCACCACCATCGTGGATGCCACCAGTCTGCTGATCTATTTCCGCTTCGCTTCGTGGCTGCTGGGCATATAGACGCATAAAAAATCCGTTTCAAGACAAAATAGAGTCAGGCTTTGCGCCTGACTCTATTTTTCTGGAGGAACGTATCATGAGCAAGAACTGTACCAACGACGGCTGCAACTGCACCCCCAACTCCGCCATCAAATGCAGTGTCACCAACTGCGCCCACCACTGTCAGGATGTGGATCACTGCGGCCTGACCAGTATTCAGGTAGGCACCCACGAGGCCAACCCCACCATGGACCAGTGTACCGACTGCCAGAGCTACCGCAAGCTGTAACGGCACACCGCCCGGTGCGCCGGGCGGCTACATAGGAAGGAGGGAGGGTCATGACAAACCGTCTGAAATATATCCTGTCCGGCGCTGCCGCCGGGGCGGTAAACGGCCTGTTCGGCGGGGGCGGCGGTATGGTGCTGGCCCCGGCCCTGACGGGCTGGTGCCATATGGAGCAGAAACGGGCGCTGGCCACCTGCGTGGCAGCCATCCTGCCTTTGTGCCTGCTGTCGGCGGCCATCAGCCTGTGGCGGCAGCCACTGGACTGGATGCAGGCCCTGCCCTATCTGTTGGGGGGACTGGGCGGCGGCTTCGTGGGAGGCCGCCTGTTTCAGAAGGTATCCAACCTGTGGCTGCGGCGCATCTTCGCCTGCTTTCTGCTGTACGGCGGCGTGAGGTATCTCCTGTGACGGCGTGGCTGCTGCCGCTGGCGGTGGGCTTCGCCACCGGTATCCTCTCGGCGTGGGGCGTCGGCGGCGGGACCCTTCTGCTGCTGTGCATGACGTTGCTGCTGGGGGTGGACCAGCGCACCGCCCAGACCATCAACCTGCTGTACTTCCTGCCCACCGCCGGTATGGGGCTGCTGTCCCACGGGAAAAGCGGCCTGCTGGAAAAGCCGGTGCTCCGCAGCGCCATCCCCGCCGGACTGACAGCGGCAGCGCTGGCGGCATGGCTGTCCTTCTCCGTGGATACGGAGCTGCTGCGCCGCCCCTTCGGCGTCTATCTGCTGGCGGCGGGCGTCTATATCCTTCTGCAAAAGCCCGCCAAGCCGTGACCGGAGATCCCCTTCCACGACAAAAGACAGGCAGCGCCTTTGGCACTGCCTGTCTTTTCTTTGGTTTTCTATGCAGCCGTCAGGCGTCGATGCCCCGGCTGGTGAGGTACTTCTTCACCATCAGCGCCACCTTGAAGGTGATGGCGTCGTCAAACTCCCGCAGATCCAGACCCGTCAGCTTCTTGATCTTCTCCAGCCGGTACACCAGCGTGTTCCGGTGGACGAACAGCTTCCGAGCGGTCTCGGAGACGTTCAGGTTGTTCTCAAAGAACTTGTAGATGGTGAACAGCGTCTCCTGATCCAGCGCATCGATGGGATTCTTCTTGAACACCTCCTGCAGGAACATCTCGCACAGGGTGGTGGGCAGCTGATAGATCAGGCGGCCGATGCCCAGATTCTCGTAGTTGATGACATAGCGCTCCGTGTCGAACACCTTGCCTACCTCAATGGCGATCTGGGCCTCCTTATAGGACTTGGCCAGATCCCGCAGATGCAGGGCCAGCGTACCGATGCCCACGAACACACGGCTCTCGCCGTCCTCCCGCAGGGCCTCCTCGATGGTGGTGGCCACCTTCTCCAGATCCTTGTTGGTGGTGCTCTCCGGCATCTGGTGGATCAGCGCCACGTCCGTCTCACCCACGCTGATGACGAAGTCATTCTGCCGGTCGGGGAAGAGATTCTGCACCACCTCCAGAGAGATGCCCTCGCTGCGGCCCTCCACAGGCCGGATGACGAATACGCCGCGGGGTACCTCGGCGGCCACGTGCAGCTCCTTGGCCCGCATATAGATGTCGCTGATAAGGATGTTGTCGGAGATGATGTTCTTGATGAAGGAGCCCTTGTCGTGCTTCTCCTCATAGTACGTCTTGGCGGAGTTCAGAGCCACGCAGGCCATGGCGCACACGGTGCGGCCCACGCTGTCATCGCCGGTGGCGAACACGGCATAGTCAAAATGTCCGCCCCAGCCGGGCAGCGCCTTGAAGGTCTTGCCCTCCAGCGCAATGCAGCCGCCCTCGGCGGAGTCGATGGCCTCCACATACTTGGCCCACTTCTTGCCGATACCCGTCAGCTCGCTGCAAGCGATGACGGTACCCTCGGCGTCAATGACGCCCACGGTGCGATCGGTGGTATCCTTGAACTGTAAAACGACGTTCTGAAAAATTCTCCCGGACATAGTCAGTCCCTCCTGATATAGAGCTGATGGATATTTTGTGCAAACTACTTAGTCTCGCACTCTATTATATCGTCAGAATCACGATTTTGCAAGTATTTTCTTGTATTTTTCACAAAAATTTTGGGGCATTTTTTGGCGTTATGTCGAGGGATTCAGCCCACATATGTCAAGAAGGGTGTGTATCTCCCTATCGGCCAGGGGTCGGAAGGCCCCTGGCGCCAGCGCTTCATCCAGCCGCAGCGGCCCCATGGAAAGCCGCTTCAGGTACGTCACAGGTTTTCCGCAAGCGGCCAGCATCCGCTTCACCTGATGGAATTTCCCCTCCCGCAGCGTCACCAGCGCCTCCTGCGGCGAGAGGAGCTCCAGCCCCGCCGGCAGGCACTCCAGCCCGTCGGCCAGCACCATCCCGCCGGCGAAGGCCGCCGTGTCCGCCGCCGTCAGCACGCCCTCCACACGGGCGTAGTACACCTTGTCCACATGGTATCGGGGGCTCAGCAGCCGATGGGTCAGCTCCCCGTGGTTGGTCAGCAGCAGCAGTCCCTCCGTGTCCTTATCCAGCCGCCCCACTGGGGATAGATCCCGTTTGCGCAGCTCCGGCGGCAGCAGGTCCAGCACCGTCTGCTGCCGTCCGTCCACCCGTGCCGACAGGACCCCGGCGGGCTTGTGGAGCATGAGATAGGTGTACCGGCGGCAGTCCAGTGACTGACCGTCCACCAGCAGGCAGGCGGCGTCGGCGTCCACCTTTTCCTCTGGGGAGGAGGCCAACCGTCCGTCCACCACCACCCGGCCCTGCCGCACCAGCTCCTTTACCTCCCGCCGGGAGTATTTGCCCGTCCCGGCGATGATCTTGTCCAAGCGCTCCATAACCAGCCCTCCTGCCGCAGTTTTTCTCATTATAGCATATCCCACCGGGAAACGGAATAAGCTGAGGACAAAGCGATGGAAAAAACGAAAGGAGCTGCGTGCCTGTGAAGCGCTGTCTTGCGGGGCTGTGCCTGCTGCTGATGCTGCTGACCGCCTGTACCGCCCGTCCCTCCCAGACCCCGGTGACCGCCAAGGACGATGCCGCCCGCCGGGCATGGCTGGAGCAGCAGGGCTGGCAGACGGAGGAGCAGCCGGTGCGCACCCTGACGGTGCAGCTGTCGCTGGCGGGGCAGGAGGACTATCTGGCCCTCCAGCAGGAGGCGGGCCTGCCCTTGGCGGACTACGACGGTCAGACCGTCACCCGCTGCACCTACACCGTCACCAATTACCCCGGCCGCACCGGAGATGTGCAGGTGAACCTCTATCTCTGCGGCGACGTCATCGTGGGTGGGGATATCATGGCATTGGGGGAAAACGGCTTTCAGGCATCCCTCCTCTATCCGGCGGAGAACACATAGAAAAATGGGAGGAAGGGCCTTTGCCCCTTCCTCCCATTTTTCAGTACTCCTCGCCCTGCGTAATGATCTGCGCCCACAGCACCGGCCCCACGGCCCCGGTGGGGTCGAAGCCCAGCTGCCGCTGGAGGGTCAGCACCGCCTGCTGAGTGGCGGGGCCGAAGATACCGTCCACCACCAGACTGGGCAGAGTCTCGTCCTCCCGGCTGATCTGGTTGAGCCGCTCCTGCATCAGGGCCACCTGTTCGCCCCGGTCGCCCCGCACCAGAAACCGCCCCGGATAGACCTCCCCGGCGAATTGCCGGTAATCCTCCGGCAGTTCCGCCAGTACCTTCTGATAGGCCGTTTGCAGGGCGTTCCACGTCTCCCGGCCCACCACGCCGTCCACTGGCAGACCGTAGACCCGCTGGAAGGTGTACACCGCATCCAGCAGCTCCTGATCGAAGTCGTCGGACAGAGAGATCATGGGCAGTTCCGGCAGAAAGTACCCCAGAAACGCCAGATAGAACCGCACCGTCCGCACGTCGATGCCGCTGTCTCCCAGCCGCAGCTCCTCGGCGTACCGCCGCTGCACCTCGGGGATGGTGAGTCCCTCGCTGCTGAGCTCCGACAGCTGCTTGACGCCGTTGTAGATCTGCTTGATCTTGTACCATGTGGCCTTGCCCACGATGCCGTCCTGCGCCAGATTGAAGATCTGCTGAAAGACCCGCACCGCCTCCTCCATGTCCTCGTCAAAGACGAAGCTGTCGTCCAGCGCCGGGATGGCGGGGTAGTTCTTCCCGATGCGGTTGAGCTGCCGCTTCAGGGTCTGCACGTCGTTGCCGGCGTCGCCCCGCCGCAGGGGCCGCCCCGGATAGGAGGCCACGTTCCCGCCTACCGGCGCATTCATCACCAGATTGATGTCGCCACCGTAGTAGTACTGCAAAATTTCGTAGGGCGTCATGCCCTCCTCCGCCAGATCCACGCTGCCCCATTGGGACAGGCCACCGCACCGGGTCCGCACCCCGTCGCAGAACTGGGCGAACAGCGGCTCCACGCTGCCCTGCCGCACGATGTAGTTGTTGAAAATATCGTCCACGATGCGGCTGATGTTCTCGAATATGTCGCCGTCCTCCACATAGGCCTGATCGTACCGGGTGGTGGAGGTGATGTCGAAGTCGTACCCTCTGGCCCGGTAATACTCCGTGTACACCCGGTTCAGGGCGTAGGAGATCTGGGCCAGAATGTTGGCTCGGATGGCACTCTCCGGCCAGGTGGGATAAATTTCGTGGGAGGCCACGTTCTTGATGTACTGGGCGAAGGGCACCACCACGTTCCGGGCGGACTCCCCCGGCGCCCCCAGATGCACCGTGATGGTCTCCGGCACCACGGGATAGGGATAGGGCATCATGCACGCTCCTTTCTCACACCACTGGCTCCAGCATCACCGGCAGGATGGTCTCCACTCCGTCGAATACCGTCGCCGTCCGGCCAGCCACCGGCTGGAACATGGGATGCTGTACCGACACCTGATAGTCCAGCCCGCTGAGGGCGGCGGTGTCCGAGGCTTGAGACCAGGCGAAGGGCGGGGCGGGCAGGCGGATGCCGGATAGGATACCGGAGCCGTCGGTGACGCCCCGGTAAAATATGTGTTCCTCCGTGCCGAAGGCCCGGCTGATGACTACCTGCGCCCCGGCCACGGGGAAGCGCCCGCCGCCGCAGGTGACCTGCACGCGCAGGCCGCCCCGGTCCGGGTGGGTCCTGAGGAAAACGTCCACAGGTGTTGGTTGTGCTGACTGCATAGGCAAAGACCTCCTTTTTTCCTATCCTATGCACCTTGCTTCGTCCCGTGCCAAAAAAATTCCCGGAACCGGGGGAAGTCCGGTTCCGGGAAAGAAAAGCGCTATTTCTGGGGCAGATATATCCGCCGTGCAGGCCGAAACCCCAGCATCTCCCCCACGGGGACGGCCACGTCGCCGGTGGCCTCCTCCGCCAGAGTAAAGACCATCACCATCAGTGCTGCATTGGGGAAGGGGCAGAACTCGCCGGGGTTGGTCAGGGAGATCAGCAGCATCCCCAGATAGCTCAGAGCCAGCGCCCGGACAAAGGGCGTTTTTCCGGCCCGCAGCAGGGCGATACGATCCCGCATCAGCACGCCGTAGGCGGCAATGCCCACCAGACCCATGCTGCCCATGATCTGGGCGATGCTGTTGTGGTAGAACACCATGCTCCCCTCCACGCCGGTGAAGAGGTCGCTGTTGCGCTGGCTGATGAGGCCGATGCCAAACACGGGGTTGTGCAGGAAGTCCGTGATGCCCCGCAGGAACAGCTGCACCCGGACGGAGTCCCCCTGATGGAACAGATGACCGTCCTCCATGCGGCTGTCCATCATCAGCGACAGCAGCTCCGGGCCCACCAGCACCGCCAGCACCGCACCGGCCACGCACAGAGGCAGCACGGCCTTCCGGGGAATGAGACCCCACCGCACCAGATATACGAAGCCCAGTCCCAGCAGCGCCACACCGAACAGCAGAGCGCTGCGGCTGCCGGTAAGGGCCAGCCCTGCCGCCTGCACCGCCACACCCAGCAGATGGGCGGGCTTTTTCAGCGACAGATAAAAGGACATGGGCAGGGTAGTCAGCAGCAGCGCCGTGGCAAAGTTGCGGTACTTGAGATAGAGGGTGGTATGTACCTGCAGAAATTCCTGCCACCGCACGGCGTAATCCAGCATCACCAGACACGCCATGCACACACCCAGCACGCAGAAAATGGCGGCGAACCGCCGGTGCAGGTCGTAACCCTTAGAATAAGTCAGGCACGACCGCAGAAGCACATAGAAAACCAGCATCCCGCCGCCGAGACACCCGGTGTAGTACAAGCTCAGCGGCTGAAGCAGCTGATGCATGGACAGGATCCCGCAGCCCCCCAACAGGGTGGCCGCCGACACCAGCAGCAGCCCCGTGGCGCTGCGTCCCACCCGGAAGGTGACGGGCCAGACCATCAGGTGCCAGATCAGCGCCGCAAAGAACGGCGCCGCCAGCACAGCGCAGGGGAGGAAATCCCCCAGACTTTCATATCGCTGGGTCGACAGCAGAAATACCAGCAGGAACGGCGTCACCGACGCCAGCAGATCCCGGCAGAACACCAGCAACCAAATACAAATCCCCAGCAGGGCCATGGCCCCATAGACCGGCTGACGCAGAGCGGCAAAGCCCAGCGCCACCCACAGCAAAAACGGAAAATAGGCACGGCTGAGCCAAAACCGCTGGCTTAGGCCGGACAGACGGCGGAAGCCCCCATAGCAGCGGCGCTGCAGACGGGGCCAAAAGCCGCTGTCCTCGTTCAGTGCGCTGAAAGACAGATCCCACATAGAATTGTTTTACTCCTTTTTTCATCCAGACAGGTACATGGACGGCTTCCCTTCCCTCCATGCACATACCAAAACAAATGCTCCCTGAAAAATGTGAAATTTTTGTGAATAATAGGTTTTTTAGGGAACCTTTTTACCGAGGTATATACCGCCCTTCTCTGGGCGTAAGCGGTACTATACCACGTTCCGGCGGGAATGTCAACGGGAGAAGCAGTCGGTTTATGAGGAATGTCCGTCCGGCTGTACTAAGAAAAATCAACGTCTGCCGCAGACCGGCGGCAAAAGAGCCTGAAAATTCCCTTCTTTCAGGGGATTTTCAGGCTTTTCACAGAAAATCCACACAAAAATGGCTGGTTTGTATAACTGACTAACACTTTTGTCACTTTTGGACGCCCTGTCTGGTATCGAAGTACCTATAGGACATCCAGCTCCGGCAGCCGGTCCAGGGCATAGGTGATGAACCGCTTGGCGGCGGGGGAGACGTGCTCCTCCTCCGGCAGGGCGATGCCCAGATGCACCGACTGGGGCGGGTCCAGCGGCAGCACCGCCACCCCGTCCGCCAGATCGGCGGTGAGAATATCGTTTAATAAGGTGATGCCCAGCCCCGCCCGCACCATGGCAATGGCGGCCCGGCTGTCGCTGGTGGCGAAGCGGATCTTGGGCCGGATCTGCAGCTGCTGGAGCATCCGGGAGTTATCTGTCTCCTGTCCCGGCAGAAACTCGATGAAGGGCTCCTGCCGCAGCCGCTCCACGGGGAAGCGGTCCGCCTCCACCAGCGGGTGGGTAGGGGGGAGAATGGCCATCAGCTGGTCGTCCTTCAGCGGCACCCACTCGTGCCGTCCCGGCCGCTGGCTGATGAGACAGAAGTCCGCCCGCCGGTGATCCACCAGCTCCCCCAGCTGGGTAGAGCTGCCCTCCCGCAGCTCCACCCGGATGCCGGGATAAGCGTGATGGAACCCGGCAATGACCTCCGACAGCCACGGGTAGAAGGCGGCGTAATTGGTGCCGGCCACCACCCGGCCCACATCCAGCCCCTGGATCCGGTGGGCCAGCTGCTGGTACTGCTCGTCCAGCTCCGCCATTCGCCGCATCAGCGGCAGCAGCTCCTGACAGGCCCGTGTGGCGGATACCCCGCCCCGCCCCCGGTGCAGCAGGGGAAAGCCCGTCTCCCGCTCCAGACTGTCCACCAACCGGCTGATGCCGGAGGGGGTGTAGCCCAGCGCCTCGGCGGCAGCGGACAGACTTCTCTCGTGGAGTACAGTGAGCAAAACCCGGCATTTTTCGGTGTCCATGAAATTTCGCTCCTTCTTTGACTTATTGTCAAACAAAATTTGAAATAGTATCGCTTTACGCAAGGATACACCAAGTGCTATACTCTGTCAAGGGTAGGAGAGAAACCCCCGATCAAGAACGGACAGAAACCTTCGGAGGAACAGGCATCATGACTCAGAAAAAAGCGGAGATCCTTTTGGCGGCAGTTATCGCAGCACGGGCTACGTCCCTTCTGTTCAGCAAGATCGCCATGAACGGCATGGGGATCTTCAACCTGCTGGCGGCCCGGTTTTTGATGGCCTTTGTGCTGCTGGCGGTGGTGTTTTTCAAGCGCCTGCGCCACATCAAGCGCCATACACTGGTGCGTGGCGCCATCATGGGCGCTCTGTTCTTCCTGATGCTCTCCACGGAGCTGACGGGGCTCAAGAGCACCCCCTCCTCCACCGTCTCCCTGCTGGAGAATACCGCCATCATTCTGGTGCCCATGGCGGAGGCCGTGCTGCGGCATAAGCTGCCCAAGGCCGCCACTGCCGTCAGCGCACTGGTGGCCATCGGCGGCGTGGCACTGCTGACCGGCCAGTCCGGCGGCTTCACCCCCGGTATGGTGCTGGCGGTCATGGCCGCCGTGCTGTACGCCGCAGCCATCATCACCACCGACCGCTTCTCCCACGAGGACGATCCCCTGACCCTGGGCATCGTTCAGGTGGGTACGCTGGGCCTGCTGGCGCTGGTGTCCTCCTTCGTGTTCGAGGCACCCCACCTGCCCCAGTCCGGTACCCAGTGGCTGATGATCGCCGGCCTTGCCGTCATCTGCACCGGCTTCGGCTTCACCCTCCAGCCTGTGGCCCAGAGCCACACCACCGCCCAGCGTGCAGGCTTGTTCTGCGCTCTGAGCCCCGCCTGCGCCACCCTGCTGGGTGCCGCCGTGCTGCGGGAGCACATCAGCGTCATGGGAATGTGCGGCATCGCCCTGATCCTGCTGAGCCTGCTGGTACCGCAGCTGTGGCAGCTGGCGGAGAAGAAGGGCATCACCCTGCTGCCCCGTCATGCCGTCCCCGCCGTGCGCCGGGCCTGAGATATCATAAACTATATACCATTAGGTGTCCTTTCGTTGGAAGGAGCGCCGGAAAAGCCTTTGCCTTTTCCGGCGCTCCTTCTTTTTGTTGAAAAAATCCCCCGGCTGCTTTTTTACGCAGATTTTACACGAGGAGACTTTTGCCCTTTACACCGCCCTTTTATCATGGGGACTGTAGCAAGAAAGCAAGTCCAAATGTGAAAAACGAAAGGAGATCTTCATATGAAAAAGATCATCAGTATCCTGCTGGCCGCCGTTATGGTCATGGCCCTTCTGGCCGGCTGCGGCAGCAAAAACAGCGGCAGCACCAACGACAACAACACCCCTAACAATAATCAGACCACCGAGCTCAGCGGCTCCGTGGCCACCAACGGCTCCACCTCCATGGACAAGGTCATCGGTGCCCTGCGGGAGCAGTTCATGACGGACCACAAGAACGTCACCGTCACCTATGATCCCACCGGCTCCGGCTCCGGCATCGAGGCCGTGAAGAACGGCACGGCGGACATCGGTCTGGCCTCCCGCAGCCTGAAGGACGAGGAGAAGGCCGACGGCCTGACCGAGACGGTCATCGCCCTGGACGGCATCGCCGTCATTGTCCATGCCCAGAGCAAGGTCACGGACCTGACCGTGGAGCAGATCGCCAAGATCTTCACCGGTGAGATCACCGATTGGAGTCAGGTGGGCGGCGACCCCGGTACCATCTCCTGCATCGGCCGTGAGTCCGGCAGCGGTACCCGTGACGGCTTCGAGTCCATCACCGGAACCAAGGACTCCTGCAAGCTGGATCAGGAGCTGACCTCTACCGGCGGCGTCATCGAGGCCGTGGCCGGCAACCCCAACGCCATCGGCTATGCCTCCCTCTCCGCTGTGGAGGGCAAGGACACCGTGAAGGCCGTCACCGTAGGCGGTGTGGCCTGCACCGAGGCCACTGTGCTGGACGGCAGCTACGCCATTCAGCGGCCCTTTGTGCTGGTGACCAAGGACGGCACGACCCTGTCCCCGGCGGCGCAGGCTTTCTTCGACTTCGCCACCTCCAAGGACGCCGCCTCCCTCATTCAGAATGCGGGTGCCGTGCCTACCGCCAAGTAAAAACGAATCGGGAGGCCCTCATCTGCTGCGGCGGGTGAGGGGGCTTCCCCGTCATCGGGAAAGGAGAACTCTATGAAGCGGACAGCAGGCAAAAGCCTCCGCACCCGCAGGGCCATGGAGCAGGCCATCCACCTGATCTTCCTGCTGTGCGGCATCGTGGCGGTGGGCTTCGTGCTGTGCATCAGCGTGTATCTGGTGATCTCCGGTCTGCCGGCTATCCGGGAGATCGGACTGACCAAATTCCTCTTCGGCAAGGTGTGGGCGCCTACCAACGCCACCACCGGCCCACAATTCGGCATCCTGCCCTTCCTCCTCACCTCTGTCTACGGAACGGCGGGAGCGCTGCTGCTGGGGGTGCCGGTGGGCCTGATGACCGCCATTTTTCTGGCCAAAGCGGCCCCGCCCCGTCTGGCGGCGGTGATCCGCACGGCGGTGCAGCTGCTGGCGGGCATCCCGTCGGTGGTGTACGGTCTGGTGGGTATGATCGTGCTGGTTCCCGCCATCCGTCGTGCCTTCGGGCTTGGCTCCGGGGCCTGCCTGCTGGCGGCCATTCTGGTGCTGACGGTCATGGTGCTGCCCTCCATCATCAACGTGGCGGAGACGGCCCTTCAGGCCGTACCACGGGAGTATGAGGAGGCCAGTCTGGCGCTGGGCGCCACGGAGACGGAGACCTACTTCCGGGTGAGCCTGCCTGCCGCCCGCAGCGGCGTAGCGGCGGCGGTGGTGCTGGGCGTAGGCCGTGCCATCGGAGAGGCCATGGCCATCATCATGGTGGCCGGCAACGTGGCCAATATGCCGGGGCTTTTCACCTCGGTGCGCTTCCTCACCACCGGCATCATCTCCGGAATGTCCGATGCCGCCGTGGGGAGCCTGTATCAGCAGGCGCTGTTTTCCATCGGGCTGGTGCTGTTTCTGTTCATCATGCTCATTAACGTCCTGCTGAATGTCTGCATCAAACGCAAGAAGGAGGACTGAGCCATGAAGCAGCAATGGACGCTTCGCCGGAAGCTGTATAATGGCGGGATGCGGGGGCTGGTGTGGCTGTGCGCCGGACTGACCTGCGCCCTGCTGATCTTTCTCATCGGCTATATCTTTTATCGTGGCGTGCCGGGCCTCAGCTGGCAGCTGATCTCCGGCCAGACCAGTTATATCCGCAATACCGTGGGCATCCTGCCCAACCTATTGAATACGCTGTATATCATTCTTGTGGCCATGGTGGTGGTGCTGCCGCTGGGCGTGGGTGCCGCCATCTACCTGACGGAGTATGCCGCCAGCGGGCGGCTGGTCCGCATCATCGAGTTCGCCGCCGAGACCCTGACGGGTATTCCCTCCATCATCTTCGGACTGGTGGGCATGATGCTGTTCGTGCAGAAGCTGGGCCTTCAGGCGGGAATTCTGGCCGGTAGCCTGACGCTGGTGATGATGATCCTGCCCACCATCATCCGTACCACGCAGGAGAGCCTGAAAACCGTCCCCCAGTCCTACCGGGAGGGGGCGCTGGCGCTGGGTGCCGGCAAATGGCACATGGTCCGCACGGTGGTGCTGCCGGGAGCGGTGGACGGCATCGTCACCGGCTGTATTCTGGCCATCGGCCGCATCGTGGGGGAGAGTGCCGCCCTGCTGTATACGGCAGGCTTCGGCATGGCACTGGTGAGTCTCTTCGACTCCCTGCACACCTCCTCCGCCACCCTGACGGTGGCCCTGTACGTCTACGCCACCGAGGGCGGCGAGACGGCGCTGGCCTTCTCCATTGCCACCATCCTCATGGTGCTGACCCTGCTCATCAACCTCACCGCCGGGATCATCGGGCGGAAGCTGAAAAGGAAGTGAACGACAATGGACCCTATTTTGCAAGTGAAGGATCTGGACCTGTGGTACGGCGCTCATCAGGCGCTGCACAGCGTCTCCATGGACGTCCCGGAGAAAAGCATCACCGCCTTTATCGGTCCCTCCGGCTGCGGCAAGTCCACATTTCTGAAAACCCTGAACCGCATGAACGATCTGGTGCCGGGGGTGAAGATCACCGGCGAGGTCCGCTATCGGGGCGAGGATATCTATGCGCCGGGAACGGACGTGTGCCGCCTGCGCCGTGAGATCGGCATGGTGTTTCAAAAACCCAATCCCTTCCCCATGAGCATCTACGACAACATTGCCTACGGTCCCCGTACCCACGGCATCCGCAGCAAGACCAAGCTGGACGAGCTGGTGGAGCGCTCCCTGCGGGGCGCTGCCATCTGGGACGAGGTAAAGGACCGGCTGAAGAAGAATGCGCTGGGCCTCTCCGGCGGCCAGCAGCAGCGCCTGTGTATCGCACGGGCGCTGGCGGTGGAGCCGGCGGTGCTGCTGATGGACGAACCCACCAGCGCACTGGACCCCATCTCCACCTCCCGCATCGAGGAGCTGACCATGGAACTGAAGGAGCGCTATACCATCGTCATCGTCACCCACAATATGCAGCAGGCGGTGCGTATCTCTGACCGCACGGCTTTCTTCCTGCTGGGTGAGCTGGTGGAGTACGGCGCCACGGAGCAGGTGTTCTCCGCCCCGGCGGAGAAGCGGACAGAGGACTACATCACGGGGAGGTTCGGATAATGAGAAGCCGGTTTGATGAACAGCTGGCCCAGCTGGAGCGGGAGCTCATTGAAATGGGCGCACTGTGCGAGGAGAGCATCGCTCTGGCGGCTAAATCGCTGGGAGACGGCAGTCTGGCCCGTCAGGTGGCCCCGCTGGACACGGAGATCGACCGCAAGGAGCGGGACATCGAGTCCCTGTGCCTGAAGCTGCTTTTGCAGCAGCAGCCGGTGGCACGGGATCTGAGGCAGATCTCGGCGGCCCTGAAAATGATCACAGATCTGGAGCGCATTGGAGATCAGGCGGAGGATATTGCCGAGATCGTCATCAGCGGTCAGGTCAACGAGGGGGAGGAGCTGCTGCGGGATATGGCCGCCTCCACCATAAAAATGGTGACGGAAAGTGTTGACGCCTACGTGAAACATGATACAATGTTGGCGGAAAAAGTCATCGCAGAGGACGATGTTGTGGATGGCTGGTTCGACAGGGTGAAGCATACGCTGATCCGCCGCATGACCGCAGACCCCGGTGAGGGGGAGCGGGCGGTGGACCTGCTGATGATTGCCAAATATTTTGAGCGCATCGGGGACCATGCGGTGAACGTCGCCCAGTGGGTGATTTTCTCCGTCACCGGTACGCACAAGGAGGGATAGCATGATCTGGTGCGTGGAGGACGATGCCAGTATCCGGGATATCGAAGTATACGCCCTGCGTTCCACCGGCTTCGAGGCCTGTGGCTTTGCCGACGGTGCCGCCTTCTGGCAGGCCCTCCAGACGGAGGAGCAGCCGGAGCTGGTGGTGCTGGATGTGATGCTGCCCGGCGTGGACGGTATGGAGCTGCTGCGCCGGATGCGGGCCTCGGCGGCCCTGCGCCGCATCCCGGTAGTGATGGCTACCGCCAAGGGCGCAGAGTATGACAAGATACAGGGGCTGGATCTGGGGGCGGACTACTATCTGGCCAAGCCCTTCGGCGTCATGGAGCTGGTGTCCTGCGTCAAGGCGGTGCTGCGGCGCTGCCGGACGGAGCAGGAGCCGGTGCTGCGGGCCGGGGGCATCGTACTGCACCCGGAGGAGCGCATCGTCACGGTGGAGGGTCAGCGGGTGACGCTGACCTATAAGGAGTTTGAGCTGCTGCGGCTGTTTCTGTCCCATCCGGGCATGGCCTTCACACGGGACCAGCTGTTCAACGAGATCTGGGGCATGGATTACTGCGGCGAGACCCGGACGGTGGATATGCACATCCGCACCCTGCGCCAGAAGCTGGGCAGCTGCGGCAGCATGATCCAGACCGTGCGGAATGTGGGATACCGGCTGGAGGTAGGCGCATGACAAGAAAAATTTTCCGTTCCATCCTGCTGGTGGCGGGCGTAGTGCTGGCGGCGGGCATGGTCATCATGACCGGCTGCCTGTACAGCTACTTCGGCGGTGTGCAGGAGCAGCAATTACAGGATGAATTGAGCCTCGCCGTCAGCGGCGTGGAAAACGGCGGTACGGCCTATCTGGAGCGCCTTCCGGCGGAGCGGTTCCGCCTGACGTGGATCGCCTCCGACGGCCGGGTGCTGTATGATACGCAGGTGACGGACGTGGCCTCCATGGAGAACCACGCCGGCCGTCAGGAGGTGCAGGAGGCCCTGGAAAACGGCAGCGGCGAAAGTAGCCGCTACTCTGATACCCTTTTGCAGCAGACCCTATACGTGGCTCGCCGCCTGACGGACGGCACGGTGCTGCGTATCTCCGTCAGCCGTGCCACCGCCGGGATGCTGGCGCTGGGAATGATCCAGCCCATGCTGGTGGTGCTGGTGGCGGCGTTGATCTTCGCCGGGCTCATGGCCGGCCGCCTGTCCCGCCGCATCGTGGATCCCCTGAACCGGCTGGACTTGGAGCATCCGCTGGAAAACGACGCCTACGAGGAGCTGGCTCCTCTTCTGAGCCGCATCAACTACCAGCATAAGGAGATCGACGCCCAGCTGCGGACCCTGCGGCAAAAGACCGACGAGTTCACCCAAATCACCGGCAGTATGCAGGAGGGTCTGGTGCTGCTGGACGAGAAGGGGACGGTGCTCAGCATCAACCACGCCGCCTGCAGGCTCTTTCAGGCGGACGAGGGCTGTGTGGGCCGTGACTTCCTGACGGTGGACCGCAGCCATGAGCTGTGCCTTGCGATGGAGACAGCCCGTGAGAAGGGCCACAGCCAGCTGCGCTGCCAGCGTAATGGCCGGGAGTATCAGCTGGATATGAGCCGCATCCAATCCGACGGCGAGACGGTGGGTACAGTGCTGCTGGCCTTCGACGTGACAGAGCAGGAGTACGCCGAGCGCAACCGCCGGGAGTTCACCGCCAACGTCTCCCACGAACTGAAGACCCCCCTGCAGGGCATCGTGGGCAGTGCCGAGCTGATTCAGAGCGGCATGGTGAAGCCGGAGGATATGCCCCGCTTCGTGGGCCATATCCACGACGAAGCCTCCCGCATGGTGACGCTGGTGGAGGATATCATCCGCCTGTCCCAGCTGGACGAGGGGGACGCCATGCCCACGGAGACGGTGGACCTGCTGGCCCTGAGTCAGGAGGCCGTGGCCAACCTGCAGGATGCCGCCGCCAAGCAGCAGGTGTCCCTGTCGGTGGACGGCGGCCACGCCCCGGTCATCGGCGTGCGGCGGCTGCTGTATGAGGTGATCTTCAACCTCTGCGACAACGCCATCAAGTATAACATCCCCAACGGTGCCGTAAAGGTGCAGGTGTCCTCGGAGAACGGCACCTCCTCCGTCACGGTGTCGGATACCGGCATCGGCATCGCCCCGGAGCACCAGAGCCGGGTGTTCGAGCGGTTCTATCGGGTGGATAAGAGCCACTCCAAGGCCTCCGGCGGCACGGGGCTGGGCCTTTCCATCGTGAAGCACGCCGTGCAGTATCACCACGGCGACATCCGCCTCACCAGTAAGCCCGGCGAGGGGACTGTCATCCGCATCACCTTCCCCGCAACGGCCCGGTGAGCCGCTGACCCGACATATATAAAAATTAAAAGAAATGCGCTGCATCCGCTCCGGCGGAGCGGCAGCAGAGGAAAGTCATATGGAAAAAACCACACAGTGTATCGCAGGAGGCGGACTCCTTGCCGCCATCGTTGTGGTGCTCCAGCTTGTGGGCAGCGCCATTCGTCTCGGCCCCTGTGCCGCCGGGAGGCCGTCTACGACGAGGATCTGCTGCTGCGTGGCATGTGGAAGCTCTGCACCGCTAACTGCCCATCGGCAGATAAGCCCTGAAAAACGATCGAGATACAAAAGGAGGCTGGGGACTACGAGTCCCCAGCCTCCTTTTTTCTGCCCCACCACCGGGAGAGTCGGCCTTACGGAAAGAACACCCGCACCGCCCATGCGGCGGCGATGAAGGCCGCTGCATCCGCCGCCAGCGCCGCGGGGACGGTGTGGCGGGTGCGGCGGATGCCCGCAGCGCCGTAGTAGACCGCCACGGTGTAAAACGTCGTCTCCGAGCATCCCAGCATCACCGCCGTCACCCGCCCGATGTAGGAGTCCGGCCCGTACTGCTCCATCAGCTGGCTGCCCACCGCCAGCGCCCCGGAGCCGCTGACGGGCCGCACCAACAGCAGCACCGCCGTCTCCGGCGGGATGCCCAGCCCTTCCAGCACCGGTGACAGCAGTCCCGTCAGCAGCTCCATGGCTCCGGAGGCCCGGAACATCTGCACCGCCGACAGCAGCACCACCAGCGCCGGCAGGATGCGCCCCAGCACCCGCAGCCCCTCCGCCGCCCCGTCGGTGAGGGCGCCGTAGACATCGGTCCTCCGCCCCATGGCTGCCGCCGCCACCCCCGCCAGCAGACAGGGGATCACCCAGTCCGTCATGTCCGCCGCCTTCCCAGCCGCTCCAGCAGCTTCGCCGCCGCCAGCCCCGCCGTTACCGACAGCAGGGAGCTGACCCACACCGCCGGCAGGATATCCAGCGGCGCAGCGCTGCCGCAGGCTGCCCGGACGCTGGCCACCGTGGTGGGCAGCAGCTGGATGGAGGCGGTGTTCAGCACCACCAACCGGCACAGCTCGTCACTGGCCACGCCCCCCGTCCCCCGTGCCATACGGCAGGCCGCCCGGATACCCATGGGCGTGGCGGCGTTGCCCAGCCCCAGCAGATTGGCCGACACATTGGCCGTCACCGCTGCCAGCGTCTCCGGATCCCGGCTGGCCTGGGGCAGCAGCCGCCGCAGCACCGGACGGAACAGCCGTCCCAGCCGCCGGGACAGCCCGCACCGGTCCATGACCTCCATAAGTCCCGTCCACAGGCACAGCATCCCCGCCATGGAGAGACACAGCCGGACCGCCTGCCCGGCCCCCTCCAGCGCCGCCGCACTGACGGCCTCCATGCGCCCGTATACGGCGCCGCACACCACGCTGACCACAGCCATTCCCGTCCAGATCCACGCCATCGCCATCCTTGTCACCTCATGGATGTATACGCTGTACCGGCATATTTTATTACATCTATCCAGACAGATTTTATCATTTGGTTGACAAATATGTAAATTTACGGCATAATATAAACGAATCCCACGTAGACGCTAAAATCGAGGGGCAAAGAAGGGGAGATCACTGTGAAAGCAACCGGTATCGTCAGAAGAGTGGATGAGTTGGGACGCATCGTCCTGCCCGTAGAGCTGCGGCGCACGCTGGATATTTCCGAGCGTGATCCGCTGGAGATCTATGTGGACGGCGCATCCATTGTCCTGCGAAAATTCCGGCCCAACTGCATTTTCTGCAACAGCAGCCGGGGCGTATCGGAGTTTCGGGGGAAGAACGTGTGTCAGAAGTGCCTGAAAGAGCTTCAGTCCGTCACATTCTGACCCCGTGTACCGCACACGGTGAAGAAGACCCGCCATCAAGAGCGTTGACATAGGAAAACAAGCAGAAACCCAGTAAAATCAACGCTTTTAAGGGCAGAGGGCAAACAGGTTAGCTCAAAAATTGAATAACCAAGCGTCAAAAGGGATGTTACCGCAAGGCAGCATCCCTTTTCGCATACGCCCACGCCGTAGATTTTGAGAAAAGTCTACGGCGTTTTTTTCTGCCCAAATCTGAAAGGAGGTGCAGCCACAATGTACTTTACGAACGGCAGCAGCCGTGCGTTTGAAATGCTTATGCGGGGAAAGCCCGGCTTTGACCGCTACGAAAACGGCGGCTGTGCCGACTGTGAAGATTGCAATACCTGTCACTTTTACCGTCCGCATTGGAAGTACCAGTTCTGTGTGTACGCGGAATGTCCGTATGAGCCGGGCAAGCTGACCGCCCTCCGGCGCGGCACGGCGAAGTGAGCGAAAGGAGCTGATAACCTATGGCAGTATTTCGGGTGGAGCGCAACAGCGGGTACACCGTCATGTCAAACCACCATCTGCGAAACAAGGAGCTGACCTTGAAAGCCAAGGGGCTGTTATCGCAAATGCTGTCCTTGCCGGAGGATTGGGACTATACCCTCGCAGGGCTGTCCCATATCAACCGTGAGAGCATCGACGCGATCCGCACCGCTGTATGGGAGCTTGAAAAAGCCGGATATATCCTGCGGCGGCAGGGACGCGATGAAAAAGGCAAAATGACTGCTATCGAATACACCATCTATGAGCAGCCGCAGCCGATGTTGGAAAATCCAATACCGGGTAAACCGATGTTGGAAAATCCGACAACGGATAATCCGACGTCGGAAAATCCAACGCAATTAAATAAAGATAGATCAAGAACTAACTTATCAAAGAAAGAAAAATCAATTACAGATCTATCAAGTACCGATTCCTTTCCCATCCTTTCCCCTGACCCCTCACCTTGCAGGACTGCGCCGGAACGGAAAGGAACGGAAGCGTTCAAACAGAGTGCCGTAGATATTTACCGTGAAATCATCATGGAGAATATCGAGTATGACACGCTCACGCAGGACCCGAAAATGGACAAGGAGCGTTTGGACGAGATCGTAGACCTTATGCTGGAAACTGTCTGCTCTGCGCGAAAGACGCTCCGCATCGCTGGCGACGATTACCCCGCCGAGCTGGTAAAGAGTAAATTCTTGAAGCTGAACAGCAGCCACATCGAGTTTGTCATGGACTGTATGCGGGAGAACACTACGAAGATCCGCAACATCAAGCAATATCTGCGGGCGGTGCTGTTCAACGCTCCGTCTACCATCGACAACTACTATACCGCCCTCGTCGCTCACGACATGGCAAGCCCTGATTGGGGCAAGCCGAAATCGGGCATCCCGGACTATTCCTGTTCGCCGGACGAGAGCCTATGAGAATGTGGCTGATCTGGCGGGTGCGCCCGCCCTGACTGCGGCAGAAAATCGAAAGGAGTGATAACCGTTGCAGGAAGAAGTGACCAGAAAGACGATTGCCCTTGCAATCAAAACGGCAAAGCTGGACGGAAAGGTGCTGCAAGCCGCGCTGCGGAAGCTCTTGCAGCTCTACCGCAAGGCAAGGGACACGCCCCATCGCGGCAGGCAAACGCTGAAACAGCTTATGCAGCACGGCACGGGCGTTTCCAATATCGAAATCACCGATGCGAATATCAAAGCCTTTGAAAGCACGGCGAAGAAATACGGCATTGACTTTGCGCTGAAAAAGGCAGATGACCGATACCTTGTGTTTTTCAAGGGACGGGACGCGGATGTGCTGACGGCGGCATTTCGGGAGTTTTCCAAGAAAAAGCTGGACAAGGAGCGCAAACCCTCTGTGCGGCGCGATCTTGCCGAGAAGAAAGCCGAAGCCGCGCAGACCGCCAAGCGGGATAAAGTGAAAAATATGGACAGGGGGATCGACCGATGAAGCCGGAAATCAAAAAGCAAATCATACTCCATCTCCCATATCTTGCCTTTGTCTATCTGTTTGGAAAGGTCGGGCAGGCGTTCCGGCTGGCGCAGGGCGCGGATCTGTCTGCAAAGCTGCTGCATATCGGGCAGGGCTTCTCCGCTGCCTTTGCCAGCGCTGCCCCCAGCTTCCATCCCACCGATCTGCTGATTGGGCTTGCCGCAGCCGTGATTATCCGGCTGGTGGTCTACTCCAAGCAGAAGAACGCCAAGAAATACCGCAAAGGCATGGAGTACGGCACGGCGCGTTGGAGTGCATAATTTTAAGTGTAAAAGACACATACATGGACGCACAGGAGGTTATGCACATGACTGATTATAGCAAAATTACAGCCCTTTACTCCCGCCTTTCCGTGGGCGACGAGGACAGGGACGGCGGCGAGAGCAACAGCATACAGAACCAAAAAATATTTTTGGAGAACTATGCCAGAGGGCAGCACCTAACCAATATCCGGCACTACATCGACGATGACGAAAGCGGCAGATTTTTTGACCGTTCCGCCTACTCCCGCATGATGGACGATGTGGAAAACGGGAAAATCGGTGTCTGCATTATGAAAGACCTTACCCGCTGGGGGCGCGACTATCTCCAAGTCGG